>ERZ1027076.409-NODE-409-length-16327-cov-12.021264_pt1 | contig 16327 bp, 8 predicted proteins | sample MGYA00519416_ERZ1027076 | MGnify/ENA primary metagenome ERZ1027076 (study PRJEB26926, sample SAMN06164525) | human gut metagenome | biome: ENVO:00009003; feature: ENVO:2100002; material: ENVO:00002003 | host: Homo sapiens | place: USA | collected 2012 ... | reverse complement strand
GAATAGAAGTCCATCACCTCGTTTACGGACAGTTCGTTGTTCGGGTCGCTCAATACCAGTTCCTTGGAGTCCTTCCTGAATTTGAAAATTCTCTGCAATCCTTTGATTTCAAGTGCCATAATTTCTCTTCTTTTATAAGGTTTAACAATATACCATGTCCATTTGTGCCATGTCCGTCATGCGACATTCCTTCGGGAAGTCCGGATATTCCGCATACGGGTCTTCCCTGAGCATTTCCCGGTCATCCTCGCAGTCCTTGTCGAAGTTGTACATCACAGCCTCTTGCGTTTGCCGGTATTGTTCCGGGCTCTCATAAGTTCTTGCGGTCTCCTGCGCCGGTGCATACTGTGACGAGGCCGGTTGCATCCATTGCTTTCCGTCTATCTGCGGTTGCGGCATCTGTACCGGTTGATGGAACTGGATTCCTTGAGGTTGTGGAACTGACTGTTGTGGGATCGGTTGCATATATTGTACGGGCTGCGTTTGCGGCTGTCCGGGGTGTGCAGCAGGCTGAGGCGTTTGCGGTTGTGAGACGGGTTGCGGAACCGGATCCGGCTGTTCGGACAAGAACATCGGGATTTGCTCTCCGCTCCGGTATTGCGGTGCCGTCTGTTGTGGAGCCGGCTGCGGCTTGGGCATTGGCGGTTGTTCCATGCCGAACAGGCTTCCCTCCGATGCCTTTTTCTGTACCTCCGCCATCTTCACGTCAATCTCCTTCTGCTTGTCCGGAAGTGCCAGTATCCTTGCCTGCTTGAGCCATGTCAACGCTTCGGAATAGCGTTTGCCGGTCATGGCATCCTCAGCCTTCTTAAGCAGCTTTTCCATCTTTTCCCGTTTCTCGCGGACCTCCTTGGACTCTTTTTCCGCCGCAGACCTGGCGGCTTTGCTTTGTGAGATCACCTGTGCCGCTTGCTTCTCGAACGTTTCCAGGTTGGTAAGGATGCCCTGCGCTTTCTGTAAAGGTGTGCCGACAGCCTGCAGGAAGCCCGCATCCAGCTCTTCCGGCGTGCCGTTCAGGATGAGCGGGACGATGCGCTCCCCGTCCTTTACCCCCGACCGCCTGGGAACAACGGCCACCGTCAGGTTGTTGTTTACTCGTCTGATGTTGATACTCAGGTCCGTGCCTGCCGTGATCATTTGGTTGATTGCTTGAAAAAACATAATGGTAAAATTTAAAATGTTATACATAGGTTTCCTTGAAAAAATCCTTCAGGATTCTCTGCCTGTCCAGATTCGAGGCGATGCCCTTCAACGGTTCCAGATAGTAGCCGATACGTTTCGGCCCGTCTGTCGTATCGGGAATCCGTTTTTTTACAGGTCTCACACGGCTTGTGGCGGGCCATGCGGCCGGCATGACCGGAGCCGGCGGGGTGAATGTAGCGGTTCTCATGTCTTTATGCTTTAAGGGTTATACAAGCATGCCCATGACGGTCAGGGCGATAATTATTTTTACAATGAGGGTGAACGTCCTGAAAAGGAGGCTGATGAGCGTTCCCGACAAAAGGAACAGGACGATCAGGTACACGGGAATGATTCCCTTGCTGTAGAGCAGGCATATTCCCGTAAGCAGGACCAGTGAGACCGTCCGCTTGCAGATGTTTTCGATAAGTCGCAGTTTCATGTCTTTAAATTTTTAAGAATGAATAATCCCATCGGGATATGTTTTCCCGATTTTATAGGCCTCCGGCCCTTGGATTGCCTTTTTGCGCAAGGCTTGGCAAAAGAAAATACCGCAGCGAAGCGAGGATGATTTTCTTTTAGCCAACCAAGCCCCCAAAGGGGGCCGCCTTGCGGCAAAACGAGGCAATCCAAGACCTTTGCCGCTTAAAATCGGAAAAACGTATCTTGCACATATAAAAAATAAAAAAGGAAGTACAGACAGACGTCTGCACTTCCCTTGTCTTGTTGGCTTTGACATTTGTTTATATGGTTCCCTGTGGCCGCTTTTCCACCGGATGGTTCCGGAATATCTCGCCTGTCACCTCATTTACCGTTTCCAGCACGCCGTCCAGGAACTCCTCCTGTGAGAGTTCACCCCGTTCTATCCGTGCCAGTTCATTTTCCCAGCCCGAGGTGAGGGAGGCGTCGGCCACCTTCATACCGCGTACCGTCTCATACAGGAAAAGCCCTTTAGGGGTCGGGACGACATATTTACCCGAATAACGGATGTATTTACGTTCCAACAGCGTGCGGAGGATATTCGTGCGGGTGGAGACGGTGCCCAGTCCGGCCTTGTCCATGTAGTCCACCAGTTCCTCGTCTGTATAAGGGGAGACCGGTAACGATTTCTTATGTATAAGGCTGCACCCTGCCACCGGCAGTATCTCTTCCTGAAAAAATTCCGGCATCACCTGGTAAGGCATACGGCCTTTTGCGACAATATGTTCCCTCTCGAAGATTCCGAGCCATCCTTTTTCCAGGATGCGGTATGTACGGATGCGGAATTTACGTGCGGCGCACACCGCATCGACGGTTGTGTATTCCACCTTGCAGGGCGGCATGAACGTTTCAAGCACCCTACCGACAATGAGCGTGTAAACCAGCATTTCCTCCCGGCCCAATTTACCGGGCTGTATACCTGTAATGATGATGGCATGATGCTCCATGGTGTCTTGTGCCCCAATGCTGTCCTGCGGCGCGGCAAGGTCAACCGTATCGGCATATTGTCGGAACTCCTTGCGGGAGAGCATCTTCTCCATGACAGGCGGCAACGTGTCATATACATCCCCCGGCAACAGGCGACTGGAGGTACGCGGATAGGAAATCAGCCTCTTCTCGTACAGGCTCTGTGCAATCTCCTGCACCTGTATGGCCGTCAGGCCGTGGTAACGGTTCGCGTCTTTCTGTAGTTCGGCCAGGTTGTAAAGTGCCGGTGCCCCGATTTCCTCCGTCCGTTTCCTTACCGTTGTGATGCGGGCGTTCTTTGCCGCCTTGCAATCCTCGTACAATGCCAGTGCCTCCCGGTGGGCCACAAGGTCGTCCACGTGGCGCATCTTTAGGATACGGTCATTCTTGCATAGGCTGATGAATACGGGCCAGCTGTCAGCCGGCATGTGGTTCTCCTTCTCCCGGTACCGTCTGCATATCTCCGCCAGTACGGGGGTCTGTACCCTGCCCAGCGAGTTGTTCCCGAAGCCTACCGCCTTGCAGATGGCATGGCTTGAATTGACGCCCAGGAGCCAGTCCGCCCGGTTACGGCTGTCCGCCGCCAGGAACAGGTTGTCGAACCGGTCACATGGAAGGAGGTTCGCCATGCCTTCCGTGATGGCCTCGTCCGTCAGAGACGAGATCCAGAGGCGGAGGCAGGGTTGTTTGCACCCCAGAAAGCCGTAAAGATGGCGGAACAGCATCTCTCCCTCCCGGGAAGCGTCGGTTGCCGCGATGATGGTGTCGCATGCGTTGAGTACCTTGGCTATCACTTTCAACTGGAGCACCGCATTGATGTCGGGATTCCACCCGGTGTCCGTCTTCACGTGCCTTACTGTCAGGACGGAAGGCGGCAGCAGGGGAAGGTCCTCCCGCTCCACACGGGCTGTTCCTGAATCCTTCGGCATTGCCAGGGAGAGCATGTTGCCGTATGTCCATGTCACCATGTAGCCGTTCCCGGTCATATAGCCGTTCTCCTTTCTGCCTGCTCCCAACACTCTTGCTATCTCTCTGCCCACGTTGGGCCTGTCAGTCACTATTGCGATCATATTCTTTTTCTTTTTGATGCCCCGTACCGGATTGGGCGATACGGGGATATGTTAAACTTGTTTTATTTTTTGTTATTTCTTTGGAGATTCCTCCTGACGGATGCCGTTGATTTCCATGATTGGCCTGTTGTTGTCACCGGGTACCAGTTTGAATGTGGCATCCATGGCCAGGCTGATTACCGGGGTACGGAGTCTCAACGGGATGATTTCCGACTCCTTGCCTTGCAACAACAGGTCAAGGTTGCCGTCCGCTTCCAGTTGCTCCTTGCTGATACCCACGGCCTTCAGGCCGGGCCAGTCAATGTCTTCTACATTATAGATATAAGGGATGTTCCGATTCATATTCATACGGTTCGGGGATTTGATGTTTGTAAAACTGATTTTGTCTCTCTCCGATCGGGGTCATACCGCTTGTTTTGCGCCATTCTTTTGTTCCTGCTGCTGGCCTTGGGCGGTGTCCGCCTGTGCCGCACGACGGGAAGTGTCCCTGCGGATATCCGGGTTCTCCTGGAAATACTGCAACTGCCCGGAATAAGGGTTTACTTTCAGGTAGGAGCTGAACGTCTGCCCATTGTTTTTCAGCCCTTCGACAAGGAGGGTCTTCCCGTCCTGGAGGTTCGCCTTTTCCTGCGCCGTGAACACATGGCCGTAAACCTCCGCCGGGATACGTGGCGCCTGCTGCTCGTTGAACCCGTCCGGCGTGCGTGAGTACATCGTCCTGCCGGTATTCATGTCCAGCTTGACAAACGCGGAGAATTCTTCTCCCTTACGGTTGATCATGTTTTCCAGATAGACGGCCTGCCCCTTGCGTAAGGTTTCCTTATCCTCGGGGGTCAGTTGCACGCTGCATATCTCCTTGGGGATATAGATTTCTCCGGTTTCCGGATTATGACGGGTGTAATTCGGCCGTCCTGTCGTCTGGTCTATCGTGACAAACGCGGAGAAAGCCCCGTCCCTGTTCTTGAACTTCATGTCCTCGACCAGGATGGTATGTCCCTCGCTGAGCATCTTTATCTGGGTGGGTGAGAGCGGTACGCCCCCGATGGATTTCTCGTTGAATACCTGGTTCTTCGGGAAGATGAACTCCAGCCCCCTGCGCTCGGCGCTGTATTGGAGCGTGGCGTCAAATTCCTTCCCCGTCTTGGAGGTCATCCCCTCCACCTTGACGGGTTGTCCCTCCTTCAGCAGTCTGATCTCCTCGTCCGTAAGTCTTACCCCGCTCACTTCCTGCGGGATGTAGACATGCTCCTGCCGGACGGCGACCAGCTCGTTGGTGTTCTTGTCGATGGAGATCAGGCAGGGGGTGTACTCACTGCCACGCAGGTTGAGTTCCACCGCACGTCCCATGTTGCCGGTCTCACGCAGGTTCTTCTTGTCCTCCTCGCTGAAGTTGAATCCGAAATAAGGGCGTTCCAACTGTGGTTCCTTGCGTATGCCGTGAATGGCCAGTCCCACCTGTCCATCCTGTTGCGGGATGAGTGAGAGCCTTGCATCCAGTTTGGCTGTCAGCAAACCGGAAAGATGGATTGTCAGGGGCACCAGCTTGTTGGTCTTGTAGCCCTTCAGCATGGAATCAAGGAGTCCCTGCTGTTCCAGCGAAGCCTTTGAGATTCCGACCTTTTCCAACTCCTCCCAGTTGACCATGTTCTCATTATACCGGTAATGCGGTCCTTGCGACTCCTGCGCTGCCTGTTGAGCCTGGGGCTGCTGCTGTTGCTGTGCCGCCTGCTGTACCTCGCTCTGTTGCAGGGGTTCCTGCGGTTGTGTCTCTTTGTCTGCCATAGCTGTCTTTTCTTTTTGGTTTACACTTTGTTCCTTCTTGTTTTCTCTCGGACGGATTTCGTAGCGTTTGAGGAACTCCTTCACTGCGTCCGTCTTTTTCCCTTCCGCCAGGTCCTTGATCGCCTGCTTGTTCACCTTGTAGTCGTGGAGGGTCATGCGGAGCAGGCGGAAATGGGTAGGTTCCTTGAGCTGGCTCCAGAAATTCTTGATGAAGTTTTCGAGTATGCTCGAGTTCTTGTCGAATTTCAGGAATGAGTTCTCATTCTTCTCGTCCGCCGGAACCGTCTTGACCTTCCCGTCCTTGTCGATCTCGCTGACCACTTGTACACCGGCTTTCGGGTCGCTCTTGTTATGAACCATCATCAGCTCGGTGATCTGTTCCACCAAAGGGGCGTCGTTCACGGCCTTCGGTTTCCGGGTTCGTCTAGGCTTCCCGTTCGGGCTCTTTTCTTGTGCCATACCTTTTCTTTTTGGGGTTAATAAATTGCTTTGACGCTTCAAATGTATGGGCTAAATCCGAATAAAATGCTGATTTTCAAAAAGGTGTCATCAGATGTCATCAGATGTCGTCAAATGTCCGAAAGACTGGTTTTCCGTGAGAGAAACATGCCGTGAAAACAAGGATATGGTATGCAGAGGAAGGGCGAAGAAGTCGGCACGGGCGCGAAGGGAGGATTATGCAGAGCAGAGTGAGCTGAAGTCCCTGTCTTCTCATGGGGGCGGCGTTTTTTTCATAAGACATTGCCAGGTCTGCCCATATATCCCGTACTTCCTGCCGGATTTATGGAGATATAAAGGAGGCCCTCCTTTTTTCATCAATGACACGGTCATGCGTCGCGTCGGTCGCAGTGAGTCCCTATAATCTTTCCCGAAATCAAAACCATTGTCCGGGCGTTTGTTTCCATGTGTATTTTCCGCGACTTGTCGCAAGGAAAATACTCATGGAAAGCGAAGCCGGAACGCCCGTGACAATACGGTTTTGATTTATCTTTGATTATAGGGAACTCGCTGGTATCTGTCTGTTTTTCACGAATTTCCCAGAAAACATATACTGTCTTGGTGTTTATACGATATAGATATTTCTGGACTTGTTCCACGGAAAACCGTCGCTTTTCATTTTCGGACTTTGATTCTTTACGAGGCTATTCGGACTGTCTTTCAAGAAGATTTACAGAGTTTGGCATCGGCATCAGGTGATATTCGGTGTTCCAAGCGGAGAAGCGGAATCTGGGACTAAATATTTTCTTCCTTCAACAATATAGCCCACGGGTTGTATCTATGTACCTATTATTCATCATAAAACAGACTATATATGGCTACCATTAAATTAAAATTCCGTCCATCGACGGTACGGGGTAAGGCCGGCACGCTCTGTTACCAGCTTTGCCACCGTCAGGAGAACAGGCAGATTACCACCGACATGAGGATATTTCCCGAGTGGTGGAATGAGACGAAACGTGAGCTTGTCGCTGTCCCCGGCAATGAGAGGGTCCTGACCGCCTACCGGAAACGGGCGGAAAAGGAGATGCGTGACATCCGTGAGATTATCCGCGAGCTGGACTGTAGCGGAGAAACATACACCTTGTCGGAAATACTCAACCGCTATCGCTCCCTGCCTTCCGAGCCCGGTTTCCTATACTACATGAAAAAAGAGATGGAAGCGCTTTGGGAGAACGGCCAATACGGTACCTCGCGTAATTACCGGCGTGCACTGAACAGCTTTTCCGCTTTCCTGGATGGTGATGACGTTCCTTTCTCATTGTTGGATTCCGCTCTGGCGTGTCGGTATGAGGCATGGCTGTGGCAACAAAAGGTAGCGAGGAACAGCAGCTCGTTCTATATGCGGATTCTGCGTGCCGTCTATAACAAGGCCGTAAGGCAAGGTCTTGCGTTGCAGACTTTCCCGTTTCGTGAGGTTTATACAGGAGTGGCTCGTACACCGAAACGCGCCGTGGATGAGGAAACCATCCTGAAGCTCCAAAGGATTGACCTCTCGGACTCACCGGCCCTGGCACTTTCCAGGGACATGTTCGTGTTCAGCTATTGTGCCCGTGGAATGGCGTTTGTGGACATGGCATATCTGAAAAAGGAGAATGTGGACAGCGGGCAAATCACCTATTGTCGTCATAAGACAGGCCAATACCTGACACTCCATATCGAACCGTGTATGGCGGCGATACTGGAACGATATGGGCGGGTTTATCCGGAAAGTCCATATCTTTTCCCCATCCTTACCGATGAACAGCCGGATCAGGCTTACCGGCAATATCGGACCGGGTTGAACTACCATAACCGAAAATTGAAACGGTTGGGTAAATTGCTTGGCGAACCATTACCTTTGTCCTCATATACGCCACGCCACAGCTGGGCTACCGCCGCACGCAACCACGATGTACCGATTGCCGTCATCAGTGCGGGGATGGGACACAGCAGCGAAAGGACTACGCTTATTTACTTGGATTCTTTGGACAATGCCGTGATAGATAATGCGAACGAGAAGATTTTGAAGGATTTGAACGATACCATTTCTATGTAAGAGAGGGTACACATGTTGTTTTTGCTGATAATTAGGCATATACATTGCTATAAAAGTACATTTTTGCTCGGTTTGCTCGGTTTTAGACTCGAAAATACGCTCGAAAGGATAATGCAACGTTCTCCTTTTATTTTATATTCTTATTACGGCACTATTTTGATTTATATTAAATTAGTAATGCAAATTATTAATAATCAGTTGTTTATAAATGGGGGGGGGTAAAATAAGGGAATAAAAACGTTTATTTTACTTTTCAGTTTTACTGAGAATCATTACCTTTGCAGTGTGTTTTTACCCTCTCTTACATAGAAATGGTATCGTTCAAATCCTTCAAAATCTTCTCGTTCGCATTATCTATCACGGCATTGTCCAAAGAATCCAAGTAAATAAGCGTAGTCCTTTCGCTGCTGTGTCCCATCCCCGCACTGATGACGGCAATCGGTACATCGTGGTTGCGTGCGGCGGTAGCCCAGCTGTGGCGTGGCGTATATGAGGACAAAGGTAATGGTTCGCCAAGCAATTTACCCAACCGTTTCAATTTTCGGTTATGGTAGTTCAACCCGGTCCGATATTGCCGGTAAGCCTGATCCGGCTGTTCATCGGTAAGGATGGGGAAAAGATATGGACTTTCCGGATAAACCCGCCCATATCGTTCCAGTATCGCCGCCATACACGGTTCGATATGGAGTGTCAGGTATTGGCCTGTCTTATGACGACAATAGGTGATTTGCCCGCTGTCCACATTCTCCTTTTTCAGATATGCCATGTCCACAAACGCCATTCCACGGGCACAATAGCTGAACACGAACATGTCCCTGGAAAGTGCCAGGGCCGGTGAGTCCGAGAGGTCAATCCTTTGGAGCTTCAGGATGGTTTCCTCATCCACGGCGCGTTTCGGTGTACGAGCCACTCCTGTATAAACCTCACGAAACGGGAAAGTCTGCAACGCAAGACCTTGCCTTACGGCCTTGTTATAGACGGCACGCAGAATCCGCATATAGAACGAGCTGCTGTTCCTCGCTACCTTTTGTTGCCACAGCCATGCCTCATACCGACACGCCAGAGCGGAATCCAACAATGAGAAAGGAACGTCATCACCATCCAGGAAAGCGGAAAAGCTGTTCAGTGCACGCCGGTAATTACGCGAGGTACCGTATTGGCCGTTCTCCCAAAGCGCTTCCATCTCTTTTTTCATGTAGTATAGGAAACCGGGCTCGGAAGGCAGGGAGCGATAGCGGTTGAGTATTTCCGACAAGGTGTATGTTTCTCCGCTACAGTCCAGCTCGCGGATAATCTCACGGATGTCACGCATCTCCTTTTCCGCCCGTTTCCGGTAGGCGGTCAGGACCCTCTCATTGCCGGGGACAGCGACAAGCTCACGTTTCGTCTCATTCCACCACTCGGGAAATATCCTCATGTCGGTGGTAATCTGCCTGTTCTCCTGACGGTGGCAAAGCTGGTAACAGAGCGTGCCGGCCTTACCCCGTACCGTCGATGGACGGAATTTTAATTTAATGGTAGCCATATATAGTCTGTTTTATGATGAATAATAGGTACATAGATACAACCCGTGGGCTATATTGTTGAAGGAAGAAAATATTTAGTCCCAGATTCCGCTTCTCCGCTTGGAACACCGAATATCACCTGATGCCGATGCCAAACTCTGTAAATCTTCTTGAAAGACAGTCCGAATAGCCTCGTAAAGAATCAAAGTCCGAAAATGAAAAGCGACGGTTTTCCGTGGAACAAGTCCAGAAATATCTATATCGTATAAACACCAAGACAGTATATGTTTTCTGGGAAATTCGTGAAAAACAGACAGATACCAGCGAGTTCCCTATAATCAAAGATAAATCAAAACCGTATTGTCACGGGCGTTCCGGCTTCGCTTTCCATGAGTATTTTCCTTGCGACAAGTCGCGGAAAATACACATGGAAACAAACGCCCGGACAATGGTTTTGATTTCGGGAAAGATTATAGGGACTCACTGCGACCGACGCGACGCATGACCGTGTCATTGATGAAAAAAGGAGGGCCTCCTTTATATCTCCATAAATCCGGCAGGAAGTACGGGATATATGGGCAGACCTGGCAATGTCTTATGAAAAAAACGCCGCCCCCATGAGAAGACAGGGACTTCAGCTCACTCTGCTCTGCATAATCCTCCCTTCGCGCCCGTGCCGACTTCTTCGCCCTTCCTCTGCATACCATATCCTTGTTTTCACGGCATGTTTCTCTCACGGAAAACCAGTCTTTCGGACATTTGACGACATCTGATGACATCTGATGACACCTTTTTGAAAATCAGCATTTTATTCGGATTTAGCCCATACATTTGAAGCGTCAAAGCAATTTATTAACCCCAAAAAGAAAAGGTATGGCACAAGAAAAGAGCCCGAACGGGAAGCCTAGACGAACCCGGAAACCGAAGGCCGTGAACGACGCCCCTTTGGTGGAACAGATCACCGAGCTGATGATGGTTCATAACAAGAGCGACCCGAAAGCCGGTGTACAAGTGGTCAGCGAGATCGACAAGGACGGGAAGGTCAAGACGGTTCCGGCGGACGAGAAGAATGAGAACTCATTCCTGAAATTCGACAAGAACTCGAGCATACTCGAAAACTTCATCAAGAATTTCTGGAGCCAGCTCAAGGAACCTACCCATTTCCGCCTGCTCCGCATGACCCTCCACGACTACAAGGTGAACAAGCAGGCGATCAAGGACCTGGCGGAAGGGAAAAAGACGGACGCAGTGAAGGAGTTCCTCAAACGCTACGAAATCCGTCCGAGAGAAAACAAGAAGGAACAAAGTGTAAACCAAAAAGAAAAGACAGCTATGGCAGACAAAGAGACACAACCGCAGGAACCCCTGCAACAGAGCGAGGTACAGCAGGCGGCACAGCAACAGCAGCAGCCCCAGGCTCAACAGGCAGCGCAGGAGTCGCAAGGACCGCATTACCGGTATAATGAGAACATGGTCAACTGGGAGGAGTTGGAAAAGGTCGGAATCTCAAAGGCTTCGCTGGAACAGCAGGGACTCCTTGATTCCATGCTGAAGGGCTACAAGACCAACAAGCTGGTGCCCCTGACAATCCATCTTTCCGGTTTGCTGACAGCCAAACTGGATGCAAGGCTCTCACTCATCCCGCAACAGGATGGACAGGTGGGACTGGCCATTCACGGCATACGCAAGGAACCACAGTTGGAACGCCCTTATTTCGGATTCAACTTCAGCGAGGAGGACAAGAAGAACCTGCGTGAGACCGGCAACATGGGACGTGCGGTGGAACTCAACCTGCGTGGCAGTGAGTACACCCCCTGCCTGATCTCCATCGACAAGAACACCAACGAGCTGGTCGCCGTCCGGCAGGAGCATGTCTACATCCCGCAGGAAGTGAGCGGGGTAAGACTTACGGACGAGGAGATCAGACTGCTGAAGGAGGGACAACCCGTCAAGGTGGAGGGGATGACCTCCAAGACGGGGAAGGAATTTGACGCCACGCTCCAATACAGCGCCGAGCGCAGGGGGCTGGAGTTCATCTTCCCGAAGAACCAGGTATTCAACGAGAAATCCATCGGGGGCGTACCGCTCTCACCCACCCAGATAAAGATGCTCAGCGAGGGACATACCATCCTGGTCGAGGACATGAAGTTCAAGAACAGGGACGGGGCTTTCTCCGCGTTTGTCACGATAGACCAGACGACAGGACGGCCGAATTACACCCGTCATAATCCGGAAACCGGAGAAATCTATATCCCCAAGGAGATATGCAGCGTGCAACTGACCCCCGAGGATAAGGAAACCTTACGCAAGGGGCAGGCCGTCTATCTGGAAAACATGATCAACCGTAAGGGAGAAGAATTCTCCGCGTTTGTCAAGCTGGACATGAATACCGGCAGGACGATGTACTCACGCACGCCGGACGGGTTCAACGAGCAGCAGGCGCCACGTATCCCGGCGGAGGTTTACGGCCATGTGTTCACGGCGCAGGAAAAGGCGAACCTCCAGGACGGGAAGACCCTCCTTGTCGAAGGGCTGAAAAACAATGGGCAGACGTTCAGCTCCTACCTGAAAGTAAACCCTTATTCCGGGCAGTTGCAGTATTTCCAGGAGAACCCGGATATCCGCAGGGACACTTCCCGTCGTGCGGCACAGGCGGACACCGCCCAAGGCCAGCAGCAGGAACAAAAGAATGGCGCAAAACAAGCGGTATGACCCCGATCGGAGAGAGACAAAATCAGTTTTACAAACATCAAATCCCCGAACCGTATGAATATGAATCGGAACATCCCTTATATCTATAATGTAGAAGACATTGACTGGCCCGGCCTGAAGGCCGTGGGTATCAGCAAGGAGCAACTGGAAGCGGACGGCAACCTTGACCTGTTGTTGCAAGGCAAGGAGTCGGAAATCATCCCGTTGAGACTCCGTACCCCGGTAATCAGCCTGGCCATGGATGCCACATTCAAACTGGTACCCGGTGACAACAACAGGCCAATCATGGAAATCAACGGCATCCGTCAGGAGGAATCTCCAAAGAAATAACAAAAAATAAAACAAGTTTAACATATCCCCGTATCGCCCAATCCGGTACGGGGCATCAAAAAGAAAAAGAATATGATCGCAATAGTGACTGACAGGCCCAACGTGGGCAGAGAGATAGCAAGAGTGTTGGGAGCAGGCAGAAAGGAGAACGGCTATATGACCGGGAACGGCTACATGGTGACATGGACATACGGCAACATGCTCTCCCTGGCAATGCCGAAGGATTCAGGAACAGCCCGTGTGGAGCGGGAGGACCTTCCCCTGCTGCCGCCTTCCGTCCTGACAGTAAGGCACGTGAAGACGGACACCGGGTGGAATCCCGACATCAATGCGGTGCTCCAGTTGAAAGTGATAGCCAAGGTACTCAACGCATGCGACACCATCATCGCGGCAACCGACGCTTCCCGGGAGGGAGAGATGCTGTTCCGCCATCTTTACGGCTTTCTGGGGTGCAAACAACCCTGCCTCCGCCTCTGGATCTCGTCTCTGACGGACGAGGCCATCACGGAAGGCATGGCGAACCTCCTTCCATGTGACCGGTTCGACAACCTGTTCCTGGCGGCGGACAGCCGTAACCGGGCGGACTGGCTCCTGGGCGTCAATTCAAGCCATGCCATCTGCAAGGCGGTAGGCTTCGGGAACAACTCGCTGGGCAGGGTACAGACCCCCGTACTGGCGGAGATATGCAGACGGTACCGGGAGAAGGAGAACCACATGCCGGCTGACAGCTGGCCCGTATTCATCAGCCTATGCAAGAATGACCGTATCCTAAAGATGCGCCACGTGGACGACCTTGTGGCCCACCGGGAGGCACTGGCATTGTACGAGGATTGCAAGGCGGCAAAGAACGCCCGCATCACAACGGTAAGGAAACGGACGGAGGAAATCGGGGCACCGGCACTTTACAACCTGGCCGAACTACAGAAAGACGCGAACCGTTACCACGGCCTGACGGCCATACAGGTGCAGGAGATTGCACAGAGCCTGTACGAGAAGAGGCTGATTTCCTATCCGCGTACCTCCAGTCGCCTGTTGCCGGGGGATGTATATGACACGTTGCCGCCTGTCATGGAGAAGATGCTCTCCCGCAAGGAGTTCCGACAATATGCCGATACGGTTGACCTTGCCGCGCCGCAGGACAGCATTGGGGCACAAGACACCATGGAGCATCATGCCATCATCATTACAGGTATACAGCCCGGTAAATTGGGCCGGGAGGAAATGCTGGTTTACACGCTCATTGTCGGTAGGGTGCTTGAAACGTTCATGCCGCCCTGCAAGGTGGAATACACAACCGTCGATGCGGTGTGCGCCGCACGTAAATTCCGCATCCGTACATACCGCATCCTGGAAAAAGGATGGCTCGGAATCTTCGAGAGGGAACATATTGTCGCAAAAGGCCGTATGCCTTACCAGGTGATGCCGGAATTTTTTCAGGAAGAGATACTGCCGGTGGCAGGGTGCAGCCTTATACATAAGAAATCGTTACCGGTCTCCCCTTATACAGACGAGGAACTGGTGGACTACATGGACAAGGCCGGACTGGGCACCGTCTCCACCCGCACGAATATCCTCCGCACGCTGTTGGAACGTAAATACATCCGTTATTCGGGTAAATATGTCGTCCCGACCCCTAAAGGGCTTTTCCTGTATGAGACGGTACGCGGTATGAAGGTGGCCGACGCCTCCCTCACCTCGGGCTGGGAAAATGAACTGGCACGGATAGAACGGGGTGAACTCTCACAGGAGGAGTTCCTGGACGGCGTGCTGGAAACGGTAAATGAGGTGACAGGCGAGATATTCCGGAACCATCCGGTGGAAAAGCGGCCACAGGGAACCATATAAACAAATGTCAAAGCCAACAAGACAAGGGAAGTGCAGACGTCTGTCTGTACTTCCTTTTTTATTTTTTATATGTGCAAGATACGTTTTTCCGATTTTAAGCGGCAAAGGTCTTGGATTGCCTCGTTTTGCCGCAAGGCGGCCCCCTTTGGGGGCTTGGTTGGCTAAAAGAAAATCATCCTCGCTTCGCTGCGGTATTTTCTTTTGCCAAGCCTTGCGCAAAAAGGCAATCCAAGGGCCGGAGGCCTATAAAATCGGGAAAACATATCCCGATGGGATTATTCATTCTTAAAAATTTAAAGACATGAAACTGCGACTTATCGAAAACATCTGCAAGCGGACGGTCTCACTGGTCCTGCTTACGGGAATATGCCTGCTCTACAGCAAGGGAATCATTCCCGTGTACCTGATCGTCCTGTTCCTTTTGTCGGGAACGCTCATCAGCCTCCTTTTCAGGACGTTCACCCTCATTGTAAAAATAATTATCGCCCTGACCGTCATGGGCATGCTTGTATAACCCTTAAAGCATAAAGACATGAGAACCGCTACATTCACCCCGCCGGCTCCGGTCATGCCGGCCGCATGGCCCGCCACAAGCCGTGTGAGACCTGTAAAAAAACGGATTCCCGATACGACAGACGGGCCGAAACGTATCGGCTACTATCTGGAACCGTTGAAGGGCATCGCCTCGAATCTGGACAGGCAGAGAATCCTGAAGGATTTTTTCAAGGAAACCTATGTATAACATTTTAAATTTTACCATTATGTTTTTTCAAGCAATCAACCAAATGATCACGGCAGGCACGGACCTGAGTATCAACATCAGACGAGTAAACAACAACCTGACGGTGGCCGTTGTTCCCAGGCGGTCGGGGGTAAAGGACGGGGAGCGCATCGTCCCGCTCATCCTGAACGGCACGCCGGAAGAGCTGGATGCGGGCTTCCTGCAGGCTGTCGGCACACCTTTACAGAAAGCGCAGGGCATCCTTACCAACCTGGAAACGTTCGAGAAGCAAGCGGCACAGGTGATCTCACAAAGCAAAGCCGCCAGGTCTGCGGCGGAAAAAGAGTCCAAGGAGGTCCGCGAGAAACGGGAAAAGATGGAAAAGCTGCTTAAGAAGGCTGAGGATGCCATGACCGGCAAACGCTATTCCGAAGCGTTGACATGGCTCAAGCAGGCAAGGATACTGGCACTTCCGGACAAGCAGAAGGAGATTGACGTGAAGATGGCGGAGGTACAGAAAAAGGCATCGGAGGGAAGCCTGTTCGGCATGGAACAACCGCCAATGCCCAAGCCGCAGCCGGCTCCACAACAGACGGCACCGCAATACCGGAGCGGAGAGCAAATCCCGATGTTCTTGTCCGAACAGCCGGATCCGGTTCCGCAACCCGTCTCACAACCGCAAACGCCTCAGCCTGCTGCACACCCCGGACAGCCGCAAACGCAGCCCGTACAATATATGCAACCGATCCCACAACAGTCAGTTCCACAACCTCAAGGAATCCAGTTCCATCAACCGGTACAGATGCCGCAACCGCAGATAGACGGAAAGCAATGGATGCAACCGGCCTCGTCACAGTATGCACCGGCGCAGGAGACCGCAAGAACTTATGAGAGCCCGGAACAATACCGGCAAACGCAAGAGGCTGTGATGTACAACTTCGACAAGGACTGCGAGGATGACCGGGAAATGCTCAGGGAAGACCCGTATGCGGAATATCCGGACTTCCCGAAGGAATGTCGCATGACGGACATGGCACAAATGGACATGGTATATTGTTAAACCTTATAAAAGAAGAGAAATTATGGCACTTGAAATCAAAGGATTGCAGAGAATTTTCAAATTCAGGAAGGACTCCAAGGAACTGGTATTGAGCGACCCGAACAACGAACTGTCCGTAAACGAGGTGATGGACTTCTATTC
>ERZ1027076.390-NODE-390-length-16816-cov-4.861225_pt1 | contig 16816 bp, 14 predicted proteins | sample MGYA00519416_ERZ1027076 | MGnify/ENA primary metagenome ERZ1027076 (study PRJEB26926, sample SAMN06164525) | human gut metagenome | biome: ENVO:00009003; feature: ENVO:2100002; material: ENVO:00002003 | host: Homo sapiens | place: USA | collected 2012 ... | reverse complement strand
CAATTATGCTTCCTTCTTGGGTTTCGTCGTCTGCCAAAAAGACGACGAAACCCAAGAAGGAAGCATAATTGGAAAGGCGGCCTGACCGGCCGCCTTTTTCGAGGAGGAACGCTATGACCCCAGTGACCGTGATCGGTGCGGGCCTGGCGGGATGCGAGTGCGCGTGGCAGCTGGCCGGGCGCGGCATCCCGGTGCGCCTGATCGAGATGAAACCCAAGAAAATGACCCCCGCGCACGTATCCGAAAACTTTGCCGAGCTCGTCTGCTCCAACTCCCTGCGCAGCGATGAGCTCACGAACGCCGTCGGCCTGCTCAAGGAGGAGCTGCGCCGGCTTGACTCCGTCGTGCTTGCGAGCGCGGATCACAACCGCGTCGCCGCCGGCGGCGCGCTCGCCGTGGACCGCGAGGCGTTCGCGCGCGAGATCACGGAGCGCATCTGCGCGCATCCGAACATCACCGTCGAGCGCGCCGAGGCCGACGCCATCCCGGACGGTGAGGTCGTCATTGCGACCGGCCCGCTCACGAGCGATGCCATGGCGGCCGAGATCCAGCGCCTCTGCCCGGAGTTCGACCTGCATTTTTACGATGCCGTTGCCCCCATCGTCACGCTCGATAGCGTGGACATGGACAGCGCCTTTTTCGCCAGCCGCTACGACAAGGGCACGGCCGACTACGTCAACTGTCCCATGGATCAGGCGGAGTATACCGCTTTCGTGCAGGAGCTGCGCAACGCAAAGGAAGCGCCCATCCACGGCTTTGACGACGGTGCAGTCTTTGAGGGCTGCATGCCGGTCGAGGTCATGGCCCGCCGCGGGGAGGACACGCTGCGCTACGGCCCGCTCAAGCCGGTCGGCCTGCGCGACCCGCGCACCGGGCGCGACAACTATGCCGTCGTGCAGCTCCGGCGCGACAACGCCGAGGGCACGCTGTATAACATTGTCGGCTTCCAGACGCACCTGACGTTCGGCGAGCAAAAGCGCGTCTTTTCCATGATCCCGGCGCTGCGGAATGCGGATTTCGTCCGCTACGGCGTCATGCACCGCAACACCTATTTAAATTCCCCGCAGCTGCTCGACCGGTATTATCGTCTCCGGCGCGACCCGCGCATCCGCTTCGCCGGGCAGATGACCGGCGTCGAGGGTTATGTGGAGTCGTGTGCGTCCGGCGCGCTCGTCGGCATCGAGACGGCCGCGCAGCTGCTCGGCCTGCCGCCTGTCGATTTCCCGCAAGAGACGGCCATCGGCGCACTGTCGCTGTACATTTCCGGCGGCAGCGTCGGCGATTTTCAACCCATGAACATCAATTTTGGCATCATCACACCGCTGGATCACCGCGTGCGCGGCAAGCGCAATAAGAACGCGGAGATCTCGGCGCGCAGCCTGCAGATCCTGGACGGGCTGAAACAAAAGGAGGTTTTTCATCTATGAGAATTCTTGTGGACGCAATGGGCGGTGACCTCGCTCCGGACGAGATCGTCAAGGGCGCGGTGCACGCGCAGCAGGAGCTGGGCGCGGAGATCGTGCTCGTCGGCCAGCGCGCCGCCATTGAGGCCTGCCTGCGCAATGAGCAGGCCAAGCTCGAGATCATCGACGCGAGCGAAGTCATCACCATGGACGACGACCCCAGCACAGCCACCCGCCGCAAGAAGGACGCTTCCATGACGGTCGCGCTCAATATGCTGCGCGACGGCAAGGGCGACGCGGTCGTCTCTGCCGGCAGCACCGGCGCGCTGCTCACCGGCGCTACGCTCATCGTCAAGCGCATCCACGGTATCCGCCGCGCGGCGCTGGCCCCCGTGCTGCCGAACGGCGACGCGGGCGTCATGCTCATCGACTGCGGTGCCAACGCCGACTGCACGCCGGAGTACCTGCTGCAGTTTGCCTATATGGGCAGCTATTATGCCCGCACCGTGCTCGGCATCGCCGCGCCGCGCGTCGGCCTGCTCAGCAACGGCACCGAGGATCACAAGGGCTCTGAGCTCCAGCACGAGACGTTCCCGCTGCTCAAGGCGGCGGACGCCGCCGGCCGCATCCGCTTTATCGGCAACGTTGAGGCGTCGCAGGTGTTCAGCGGCGATGTGGACGTCGTCGTCACGGACGGCTTTACCGGCAACGTACTGCTCAAGGGCATCGAGGGCAGCATCAAGTACATGACGCGCCAGCTCAAGGGCATTTTCATGAAAAACTTCAAGACCAAGATGGCTGCCCTTGCCATCAGGGACGAGTTCCACGCGCTCAAGGCATCGCTTGACCCGAACGAGGTCGGCGGCACGGCCATGCTCGGCATCAGCAAGCCGGTCATCAAGGCCCACGGCTCGTCTGATGCGCGCGCGATCTACAACGCCATCCGTCAGGCGATCGCCTTTGTCGATTCCGGCATCATTGACGACATCACGGCCAATATCTCCTACATGCGTGTGGACAAGCACGCGGCGAAGGAGAGCGACTGATGGAGGCGCTGGAGGCCCGCCTGGGCTACACGTTCCGTGACCGGGCGCTGCTGGAGAATGCGCTCATGCACAGCTCCTATGCCAATGAAAACCGCGCGCGGGGCTATACCAGCAACGAGCGGCTCGAGTTTCTAGGCGATTCCGTGCTCGGTATGGTCACGGCGACGCGGCTCTATGCGCTCTATCCCGACATGCCGGAGGGGAAGATGAGCCGCCTGCGTGCCGAGCTCGTCTGCGAGCAGGCGCTGCACGGCGTGGCGCTCACGCTGCATCTGGGCGACTATATCCGCCTCGGCCACGGGGAGGAGCGCAGCGGCGGCAGAGAGCGGCCGTCCATTCTCGCCGACGCGGTGGAGGCGGTCATCGCCGCCATGTATCTTGACGGCGGGCTGGAGCCCGCGCAGCGCTTTATCCTCGCGCACATCCTCAACGGTCTGGCCGAGGGGGAGATCCACCACGTCGAGGACTATAAGACCGAGCTGCAGGAGCGCGTGCAGCGCCGCGCCGGGCAGACGCTTTCCTATACCGTCTGCGCCGAGAGCGGTCCGGACCATAACAAGACATTCACCATGGCCGTGCTGCTCAACGGCAGCGAGATCGGCCGCGGCACCGGCCGCACGAAAAAGGAGGCGGAGCAGTCCGCCGCCCGGTGCGCGCTCGAACAGATGCCGCAATAACGGCATGCAGCCGCCTGCGAAAACGCAGGCGGCTGCATTTTTTCACATCTGAAAAAATGCGCTCCGGCCGTTGCAAAATGGCATTTTTGGCGGTATACTCTACTTTGTATTACTTTGATTTGAGATATCAGCGGCGTCTCTGCACGCGCAGACGCCGGATATGCGAGGGATTTTGTGTACTTAAAAGCATTGGAGATCCAGGGCTTCAAGTCCTTCCCGGACAAGACGCGCCTGAATTTTGACCAGGAGATCACGGCGATTGTCGGCCCGAACGGGAGCGGCAAGTCGAACATATCGGACGCCATCCTGTGGGTCATGGGCGAGCAGCGCACGAAAACGCTGCGCGGCGGCAAGATGGAGGATGTCATCTTCGGCGGCACGGAAAAGCGCAGCCCCATGGGCTTTGCGCAGGTGTCGCTCATCCTTGACAACAGCACCGGCATCTTCGACACCGAGAACACCGAGGTCATGATCACCCGCCGCTATTACCGCAGCGGCGAGAGCGAATATTATATCAACCGCGAGGCCTGCCGCCTGCGCGATATCAACGAGCTGCTCATGGACACCGGTCTCGGCCGCGACGGGTACTCGATCATCGGGCAGGGTCGCATCGCCGAGATCGTTTCCGGCAAGAGCAACGAGCGCCGCGAGATCTTTGAGGAAGCGGCCGGCATCTCGCGCTACCGCTACCGCAAGGAGGAGTCGGAGCGCAAGCTCGCCCGCACGGAGGAAAACCTCCTGCGCATCAACGACAAGGTCGATGAGCTGGAGCTGCAGGTTGAGCCCCTGCGCAAGCAGGCCGAGACGGCGAAGAAGTATCTCCGATTGCGCGACGAGCTCAAGAGCGCGGAGGTTTCCGTCTGGATGGAGACGCTCGACCGGCTGCACGCGCAGGCTGAGACCGTGAACCGCGATTATCAGACCGCGAAGGAAAACCTCGCCGGCGCGCAGCGTGAGCTCGAGCAGCTCTATGCAGCGTCGGAGAACATCGCGCAGAAGATGCGCGAGAAGGATCTGGAGTCCGAGCGCACACGCGAGCAGATCTCCGAGGCCGAGAGCGCCGCTGCCGAGTGCGAGAGCGCCGCGGCCGTCGTGCGCACGAACCTGCAAAACAGTGCCGACAGCATCGCGCGCCTGCGCGTGGAGGTATCCGAGCAGACTGACCGTGCGGACGCTCTGCAGGCACAGATCGACGCGCAGCAGCGCCGCCTGCAGGAGATCGAGGCCGAAAAGGCGCAGCACGCGCAGGAGATACAATCCGTGCTCGCCGAGATCGACCGCAACGCGGCCTCCTCCGGCGAGGCCGAGCGCGCGTACACGGAGCTGCTCGCCAAAGAGAGCGCGCAGAGCAGCGCGCTGGCCGAGTGCCGCACGCGCATCACGCTCCTGGCGGATAAATCGCAGGAGCTGCTCGATCAGGAAAACGCCGTCGCCACCGCCGCCGCGGAAGCGGCCGAGCATCTGGCGGCGCTTGAGACGCAGCAGCAGGAAAAGCAGACAGCGCAGCAGCAGGCGCGCACCGCGTGCGACGCCCTGCGCGCGGAGCAAAGGGAAAAGGCCCAGCGCCTTTCCGCCTGTGAGCAGGCGCTCACCCGACAGCAGGAGCGGCTGTCCGGTCTGACGGTTGACCTGCGCAGCACCGAGTCGCGCATCCGTATGCTCACGGAGATGGAAAAGGACTTCGAGGGCTACAACCGCGCGGTCAAGGCCGTCATGCACGCGGCCGAAAAGGGGACGCTGCGCGGCGTGCGCGGCCCGGTCGCAAACCTCATCAAGACTGGCGACCGCTACGCCCTCGCCATCGAGACGGCGCTCGGCGCCGCGGCGCAGAACATCGTCGTCGATACGCAAAGCTGCGGCGCGCAGGCCATTGAGCTGCTGCGCCGGCGCGAGACCGGCCGCGCGACGTTCCTGCCGCTCGATACCATCCGTCCGATGCACTTAAACAGCGTGCCGGATCAGGAGCCGGGCTATGTCGGCGTGGCCGATACGCTTGTCACCTGCGCCGCCGCTTACCGCAATATCGTCAGCAATCTCCTCGGCCGCACCGTCGTGGCCGAGACGATGAAAGATGCCATCGCCATCTCCAGGCGCTATGACCACCGCTACCGCATCGTCACGCTCGACGGGCAGCTCGTCAACGCGGGCGGCTCGCTCACCGGCGGCAGCGCCGCCAAGGGCAGCGGCATCCTTTCCCGCGCAAACGAGCTCAAGCGCCTGCGCGCGGCGCTCGACACGCTCACGCTGGAGAAAAAGCAGTGCGAGGCCGAGCTTGAGGACGCGCAGACGGCGCTCGACGCGGCCCATGCGCAGCTCGACACCGTGCAGGCGCAGCTGGAGCAGGCGGTCGAGACGCTGCACAAGGCGGAGTCCGAAGCCGCGCAGGTCGCGCTGCTGAAAAACGCCGCGCAGGAGACCATTGCGGGGCAGAATGCGTCCATCGACGCCTGCCGCGCGCAGCAGAAGGCGAATCAGGATCGCATCGCGGCCGCCCGCGCCGACGCGCTTTCGGCGGAGCAGGCGCTCGCCGCGCTTCGCGCAGAGCGCGACCGGAGCGAGCTGGGCCGCGGCGCGTTTGACCGCCGCCGTCAGGAACTGGCCGATCAGCTGGCCGGCCTGCGGGCGGAGTCGGCGTCTCTGGACGCCGAGCGCGAGACCATCACGCGCACGACGCAACAGATCCACGACCTCTTTGAGGAAATGACCGGCGACCGCACGGCCCGCCTTGCCCAGATCGAGCAGGCCGAGGCCGGCACGCAGCAGCTGCAACAGACCCTGCAGATGCATGAGCGCCGCCTGGCCGAACTGCGCCAGCGCGCCGAAACGCTGCGCAGCGACCTCGCCGCGTGCAGCAGCCGCAAGCTGGAGCTCGAGGGCCAGCGCACCCGCACCGACCGCGACGCGCAGGCACGCAACCGCGACCTGCTGGATATGCAGGGGCTTGTGTCGCGCTTCGAGCAGAAGAAGCTCTCGGCCGACATGGAGGAAAAGCAGATCCTCGATAAACTCTGGGACAATTATGAGCTCAGCCGCACGGCGGCCGAGGCGCTGCGTCAGCCGATCGAGAACATGACGAAGGCCAACCGGCAGATCGCCGAGCTGCGGCGCAATATCGGAGCACTGGGCACGCCGAACCTCGGCGCGATCGACGAATTCACGCGCGTGAACACGCGCTACACCTTCCTTACCGGCCAGCGGGACGACATCCTCAAGGCCAAGCGCGAGCTGACCGGCATCATCGCCGACGTGACGGGGGAGATGGAGGGCATCTTCACCACGCAGTTTCAGGCGATCGACCAGGCGTTCCGCCAGACATTTCTGGAGCTGTTCGGCGGCGGCAAGGCCGCGCTCGTGCTTGAAGACCCGGAGCACGTGCTCGACAGCGGTATTGAGATCAAGGTGCAGCCGCCCGGCAAGGCGCTCTCGACGCTGAGCCTCATGTCCGGCGGCGAGATGGCGTTTGTGGCCATCGCACTCTATTTTGCCATTTTGAAGGTGCGGCCGACGCCGTTTTGCGTCATGGACGAGATCGAGGCTGCGCTCGACGAGGCAAATGTCACGCGCTATGTGCAGTACATGCGCCGCCTCGCCAAGAACACGCAGTTTCTCGTCATTACGCACCGCCGCGGCACCATGGAGGAGGCCGACCATCTGTTCGGCGTGACCATGCAGGAAAAAGGCGTGTCCCGCGTCATCGAGCTTTCGCTGGATGAAGCGGCTAAAACCATATCGTAACGGAGAAGATAGTTCTATGGGATTTTTTGATAAGATCAAACAGGGCCTGACCAAGACCAAGACGAAGATGGACGCCCAGCTGACCGGCATTTTTGCCGCCTATGAGCCGGGGGACGAGGAATTTTTCGAGGACCTTGAGGAGACGCTCATCCTCGCCGACACCGGCGTGGAGACGACGACCAAGGCCATCGCGCAGCTGCGCAAGGCCATCGAGCTCAAGAAGCTGCGCACCGGCGCGGAGGTGAAAAAGGAGTTCGTGCAGATCCTCACGCGCATCCTCAAAGTGCAGGACACCATGCTCTTGCTCACGACGCAGCCGTCGGTCGTGCTCGTCGTCGGTGTTAACGGCGTCGGCAAGACGACGACGATCGGCAAGCTTGCCGCCCAGCTCAAGAAAGAAGGCAACCGCGTTCTGCTCTCGGCGGCGGACACGTTCCGCGCCGCGGCGGCCGACCAGCTCACCGTCTGGGCGCAGCGCGCGGGCGTGGACATCGTCAAACACGAGGAGGGATCCGATCCCGCCGCCGTGGTGTTCGACTCCATTCAGGCGGCGAAGGCCCGCGGCACGGACGTTGTCATCATCGACACCGCCGGCCGCCTGCACAACAAAACAAACCTCATGAACGAGCTCAATAAGATCACCCGCGTCATCCGCCGCGAGCTGCCGGAGGCCGATATCGAAACGCTCATGGTGCTCGATGCCACGACCGGCCAGAACGGCCTCATCCAGGCCAAGCAGTTTCTCGACACGGCCGACCTCACCGGCATCGTGCTCACAAAGCTCGACGGTACGGCTAAGGGCGGCATCGTCTTTGCCATCGCAAACGACCTGCAGCTGCCGGTGAAATATGTCGGCGTTGGCGAGCAGATCGACGATCTGCTCGAGTTCAAGCCCGCGGAATTTGTGGAGGCGCTGCTGTCATGATCCTTGCAAGCAACAACGCACATAAGCTCGAGGAGTTTCGCGCCATCTTTGCGGACATGGGCATCGAGATCATCCCGCAGAGCGCGGCCGGCTGCCACTTTGAGGTGGACGAGACGGGGGAGACCTTCGAGGAAAACGCCTACCTGAAGGCCATCGCCGTGACCCGCGCGACGGGGCAGCCCGCCGTCGCGGACGATTCCGGCCTTATGGTCGATGCGCTCGGCGGCGCGCCCGGCGTGCACTCGGCCCGCTATACCGGCCGGCACGAGGATTCGGACGCCGCGCGCTACACGCTCCTGCTCCATAACCTCGGCGACCGCACCGACCGCACGGCCCGGTTTGTGTCGTGCATCTGCTGCACGTTCCCGAACGGTGACGTCCTGCGCGCCCGCGGCACGTGCGAGGGCAGCATCCTGTTTGCGCCGCGCGGGGAAAACGGCTTCGGCTATGACCCCGTGTTTCAGCCGGACGGCTATGCCTGCTCCATGGCGGAGCTGCGCCCGGAAGAGAAAAACGCCATTTCCCACCGCGGGAATGCGCTCAAAATCCTGAAAGAAGAATTGAGGAACTACTATGCTGACAAGTAAACAGCGCGCCCAGCTGCGCGGTCTCGCCGCGACGGAGGACACCATCGTCCACATCGGCAAGGGCGGCATCACGGACAACATCATCACCCAGATGAGCGACGCGCTCAAGGCGCGCGAGCTCGTCAAGGGCCGCGTGCTTGAAAACTCGCTCCTGTCCGCGCGCGAGGCGTGCGACCGGCTCGCCGAGGTCTGCCGCGCAGAACCCGTGCAGGTCATCGGCTCGAAGTTCGTGCTCTATAAGCGCAACGAGCAGAAGCCGAAGATCGAGCTCGTGAAAAAGGCGCGCAAATGAAGATCTGCATCTATGGCGGCAGCTTCAACCCGCCGCATCTGGGACATACAGCCGCGCTGCGCGCGGTGCGCGCGGCCATCCGGCCGGATCTGACGCTCGTCATTCCGGATCGCATCCCGCCGCACAAGGAGCTCACGGCGGGCAGCCCGGAGCCGGCGGAGCGCCTGCTCATGACGATGATGGCCTTCGCAGACGAGCCGGGCGTGGAGGTCTCTGACATGGAGCTGCACCGCTCCGGCAAGAGCTACACGGCCGACACCGTGCGCGAGCTGAGCGCGTGCAATCCGGACGCGGAGCTGTATCTCGTCATCGGCACGGATATGCTCACGACGTTTGAGCAGTGGCACGATTTTCGGTATCTGCTCGCTCAGGTGACGCTCGTCGCGCTCGCCCGCACGGGCGATGAGCATGCGGAGGTCGAGCGCTTCAGCGCCTACCTGCGCGGGACGTATGACGCGCGCGTCATCGCCCTGCCGGCCGAGCCGATCCCGGTCACGAGCACGGCCGTTCGTGCGCTGCTGCCGCAGCGGCGGGGCAGCGAGTACCTCGCGCCGAATGTGTATGCGCACATCATCCAGCAGCGGCTCTACGGCGCAAAGCCCGATCTCAACTGGCTGCGCGAGCAGGCTTACCCCATGCTCAAGCCGCGGCGTATCTCCCATGTCTGGGGCTGCGAGCACGAGGCGCGCCACCTCGCCGAGCGCTGGGGCTGCGATCCGGATGCTGCCGCAGAGGCCGGAATTTTGCACGATTGCACGAAAAAATTAGAGCTATCTGACCAATTGCTATTGTCTGATAAATATGGTATCATAAACGATACGGTCGAAACGGCCAACACCAAGCTCCTGCACGCAAAAACCGGCGCTGCCGTGGCCAGGGATCGTTTCGGCGTACCACTTGAGATAGAAAATGCCATCCGCTGGCACACGACCGGCAAGCCCGATATGACCACGCTCGAAAAGGTCCTGTATATGGCCGACTATATCGAGCCGTCGCGGGATTTTGACGGCGTGGACGAACTGCGGCGGCTCGCTTACACCGATCTGGACGCGGCCATGGTGCTCGGGCTGAAGATGAGCTTGGAGGATCTGAAGGCCGGCGGCATCACGCCGCACGAGAACACGGTGCAGGCATTAAACTGGTATCAGGGCAGGGAAAAAGAATATGAAAAGACGACAGAGTGACGATCGCTATCCGGGCGATTACGGCGGATATGACGATCAGGGTTACGACCGTTACGACGGCGGCTATGACGATTCCTACGACGACGGCAGCGGCTTTCAGGACGACCCGTTTTCCGAGGCATCTGCGGCGGTGAACCACCGCGTGCAGGCGCAGCAGTCGCAGGCAAAGCGCAAGAAAAAGAAAAAAGTGCGCATCACGGTCATCGTGGTCGTGGTGCTGGCGCTGCTCATCGGCGAGTTTGCGATCCTGATGAACCACTGGGTCAGCCCGCCGAGCCTGAGCGACGGCGATTCGGACGATGTGAGCGTCAGCACAGACGGCCGCAAGAAAGGGTGCTACACGTTCCTCATCGCCGGCAAGGACCGTGCGGCCGGTCTGACGGATACGGTGCTCGTCGGCATGCTCGACACGGAGAACAAGTCTCTGAAGTTTGTCAGCATCCCGCGCGATACGGCCGTGAACGTGTCCTATAAGCCCAAGAAGATGAACCAGTACTACGCCGCGGCTGAGAACAACGGCAAGAACGGCGTGGAGGCGCTCATCGGCGGCGCGGAGCAGATTCTCGGCTACCGGGTCGACAGTTATGCGCTCTTTGACGTGGAGGTGTTCGTCGAGCTCATTGACGCCATGGGCGGCATCGATTTTGACGTCCCGGTCGATATGGACTATGACGACCCCGGTCAGGATCTGAGCATCCATGTCCAGAAGGGTTATCAGCACCTCAACGGCTATCAGACCATGGGCGTGTTCCGCTTCCGCAACACGTATGCCAACGGCGATATCGGCCGCATCGACGTGCAGCACCAGTTGCTTAAGGCCATGACGAGCCAGTTTTTGAAGCTGCACAACATCCCCAATCTCAACAAACTCATTGACATCTATGAAAAGGACGTCACCACAAACCTGTCGGCAGGCAATGTGATGTTCTATGTCAAGGAGTTTTTGAAGCTCGATGAGAGCGCCATCTCGTTTGAGACGATCCCCGCCAATTACAGCGGCACCAAAAACGGTATGTCCTACGTGTTCATCCACGTGGACGAGTGGCTGGATTATCTCAACACCTGGCTCAACCCCTATACGAAGGAGATCACGTCCGCGGATGTGGACATTCTCTATGAATCCAATGGGCAGGTCGTGGCCACTTCCGGCACGGTTCAGGGCCCAAACAAATGGTAACAAAAAGGAAGGATGTAGCATTATGATGCCTGCTAACGAGCTTGCTGCGGTCATCGTCAAGGCGCTGGACGCAAAAAAGGGCGAGAACATTCAGCTGCTCAAAACCCAGGACCTGACGACGCTGGCAGACTATTTCGTCATCTGCACGGCCAGCTCCTCGACGCACGTGAAGACCCTGACCGACGCTGTGGAAGCGGCGGCGGACGACGTGGGCGAACCCGTCCTGCGCCGGGAGGGGCACCGCAGCGGCAGCTGGGTCCTGCTCGACTATGGCTGCGTGATCGTGCACGTGTTCCAGGACGAGGCCCGCAAGTTTTACGATCTGGAGCGGCTCTGGAGCGACGCGGAGGTCGTGGACATTTCCGATATGCGCGCCTGAGCGCCAAAACAAAACCAACCGGGGCGGATGCTTGTTCCGCCCCGTGACCTACTTATGATTTTTTGATTTTTCAGAGAGAAGTGAATGCTATGAAGTACGATTTCCAGGCAATCGAGAAAAAATGGCAGGCGCGCTGGGAGAAAGAAAAGCCCTTCGCAGCCGTCACCGGCGACCCGCGGCCGAAGTTTTACGGCCTGATCGAGTTCCCGTACCCCTCCGGCCAGGGCCTGCACGTCGGCCACCCGCGCCCGTTCACGGCGATGGACATCATCTGCCGCAAGCGCCGGATGCAGGGCTACAACGTTCTGTTCCCGATCGGCTTTGACGCCTTCGGCCTGCCGACCGAGAACTACGCCATCAAGAACCATATCCACCCGGCCGTCGTGACGAAAAACAACATTGCCAACTTCACCAAGCAGCTCAAAATGCTCGGCTACAGCTTTGACTGGGACCGTGCGGTCGATACGACCGATCCGAGCTACTATAAGTGGACGCAGTGGATCTTCCTGCAGATGTATAAGCACGGTCTGGCCTATAAGACCACCATGCCCGTCAACTGGTGCACGAGCTGCAAGTGCGTGCTGGCGAATGAAGAGGTCGTCAACGGTGTCTGCGAGCGCTGCGGCAGCGAGGTCGTGCGCAAGGAGAAGAGCCAGTGGATGCTCGCCATCACGAAGTATGCCCAGCGCCTGATCGACGATCTGGACGATGTGGATTACATCGAGCGCGTCAAGACCCAGCAGCGCAACTGGATCGGCCGCTCCACCGGCGCGGAGATCACGTTCAAGACCAATGTCGGCGACGATATCACCGTCTACACCACCCGTGCCGATACGCTCTTCGGCACGACGTACATGGTCATTTCGCCGGAGCATCCGCTGCTCAAGCAGTGGCAGCCGCACATTGCCAACTGGGACGCCGTGGCCGCCTATCAGGAAGAGGCTGCGCACAAGTCCGATTTTGAGCGCGGCGAGCTCAACAAGGAAAAGACCGGCGTCCGTCTCGAGGGCATCGAGGTCATGAACCCCGTGACGCATAAGGCGCTGCCCATGTTCGTCTCGGACTACGTTCTCATGGGCTACGGCACCGGCATCGTCATGGGCGTTCCGGGCCACGACCAGCGCGACTGGGAGTTTGCCACGAAGTTCGGCCTGCCGATCGTCGAGGTCGTCGCCGGCGGCGACGTGACGAAGGAAGCCTTCGTCGCCAAGGACGACAGCGCCGTCATGGTCAACTCCGGCTTCCTCAACGGCATGACCGTTAAAGAAGCCATCCCCGCCATGAAGAAATACGTCGTGGAGCAGGGCTTCGGCAAGGAAAAGGTCAACTACAAGCTGCGCGACTGGGTCTTCAGCCGCCAGCGTTACTGGGGCGAGCCGATCCCGCTCGTCAACTGCCCGAAGTGCGGCTGGGTGCCGATCCCGGAGGATCAGCTCCCGCTCGTGCTCCCGCAGGTGGACAGCTATGAGCCCACCGACGACGGCGAGAGTCCGCTCAGCAAGATGACCGACTGGGTCAACACCACCTGCCCGCAGTGCGGCGGCCCTGCCAAGCGCGAGACCGACACCATGCCGCAGTGGGCCGGCTCGAGCTGGTATTTCCTGCGCTACATGGATCCGCACAATGACAAAGCGCTCGCTTCCAAAGAGGCGCTGGACTACTGGAGTCCCGTCGACTGGTACAACGGCGGCATGGAGCACACCACGCTCCACCTGCTCTACAGCCGTTTCTGGCACAAGTTCCTGTATGATATCGGCGTCGTGCCGACCAAGGAGCCGTATCAGAAGCGCACGAGCCATGGCATGATCCTCGGCGAGGGCGGCGAAAAAATGTCCAAGTCTCGCGGCAACGTCGTCAATCCCAACGACATCGTCGATCAGTACGGCGCGGACACCATGCGCCTGCACATCATGTTCATCGGCGATTTTGAGAAGGCCGTCACCTGGTCCAACGAGGCCGTCAAGGGCTCGAAGCGCTTCCTCGACCGTGTCTGGAATCTGGCCGAGAGCTGCACGGACGATCCGGCCATCTCGGACAAGAACGAGGCGATCATCCACAAGACCATCAAGAAGGTCACGGAGGATATCGACGAACTGAAGATGAACACCGCCATCGCGTCCATGATGACCATGGTCAACGAGTTTGCCGCCAACGGCTGCACGAAGGGCGACATGGAGCAGCTGCTGCTCCTGCTCAGCCCGTTTGCGCCGCACATCGTCGAGGAGCTCTGGGAGCGGCTCGGCTTTGCCGCCAAGTACGGCAAGATGTGCTGCCAGTGCGACTGGCCGACGTATGACGAGACCAAGACGGTTGACACGACTGTTACCATGGCCGTGCAGGTGCTCGGCAAGCTCAAGGGCACCGTCACCGTCGCCAAGGACAGCGACCAGCAGACCGTCGTCGACGCGGCGCTGCAGCTCGACAAGGTCCAGCGTCAGATGGAGGGCATGCAGATCGTCAAAGTCATCCACGTCCCGAACAAGCTCGTCAACCTGATTTTGAAGCCGAAGGCATAACTTCATCTTGACATCGGCGGTAATTGCAATTATAATATTAACGCTAAAGCCATGCATGATGGCCCTTGAAGCGCCGCAAGGCGTATTTGGAGGGAGGGAATAAAATGTCTGAAATCTACGTCAAGGAGAACGAGTCTCTGGACAACGCGCTCAAGAGATTTAAGCGCAGCTGTGCCAAGGCCGGCGTCATGTCTGATCTGCGCCGCAAGGAGTACTACCAGAGCCCCAGCGTTCGTCGCCGCAAAAAGTCGGAGGCTGCTCGCAAGAACAAGAATAAGCGTTACTACTAATGCAAACAAAAAATCCTGCATCTTCGGATGCAGGATTTTTTTCTTGCTTTTTCAGGTCTGCGGTTCGTACACCGGCAGGTCCACATACGTCGGTGCGTGCGCCAGCGCCGGGATCAGCACGTCGATGGCGTCCGCCATGCGCAGCTTGAGCGTTGACGTGTTGATGCACGGGTGGCAGCAGAGGTACGCATCCTGCAGCAGGTCGCGGTCGATGAGCAGGCGCACGCGCCCGTCATGGTCGTTCATCAGCCCCAGCACGCTCACAGAGCCGGGCGCGATGTCCAGCAGCTCGAGCATATGCTCCGGGGAGGCAAACGACAGCCGCGCGCTGCCGATCTGGTGCGAGAGATCCTTCGTGCGAAACGGCTTGTGCCCCGGCATCAGCAGCAGATAAAATGCCGTCTGCTGCCGGTTCGTGAGGAAAAGATTCTTGCAGATCCCGGCGCCGAGCACCTGCTCCACGGCGGCGCAGGCTTCGATCGTGTCGGCAGCGTCGTGATCGGCCCGGTCGTAGGCGAGCCCCAGGCGGTCGAGCAGGTCGTAGCAGCGCAGCTCCTTGTCCAGCCGCTGCCCACTCACTGGGCGGCCGTGATATAAATTCTGGTCAACATACATAGCGGTAACTCCTTAAAAATCGGTCTGCCGCCATTATAGCGGCTTTGGCGTGCGGGTTCAAGTCCCGCACGTCCGGTTGACAGGTCGGGTTGAAACGGGTACAATATATGCTGTGAAACTGTGCAGAAAGGAACGTCCCATGGCATATCAGCTCATCGCCGTCGATATGGACGGCACATTGCTCAATTCCCAAAAAGAGATCACACCGCGCACGGAGGCCGCTGTTACGGCAGCGCTTGCGCGCGGGTATCACGTCGTCATGACGACCGGCCGCTGCTACCGGCAGATCGTGCCGTATATGGCGCAGTTTCCGGCCATGCGCTATGCCATTACGTCCAGCGGCGCTGCCGTGGCCGACTGCGTGCAGGATCGGATCATTTCGGCGCAGAACCTCCCGGCAGATGTCGCGGCAGAGCTTGTCCGCGCGTTCGAGGGGCTCGACGGCTTCCCGATCCTCTTCTTCAACGGCGAGGCGCTCTACCGCCCGGAGCTGCTCGATGACCCGCAGCGCTTCGGCATGGATGCCTATGTGGACAATTTCAAATCCCACTGCACGGCCTGCGAGGACATGGAGCGGCGCTTTCTCGCAGCGCCCTATCCCGTGGAGAAGCTGGATTTTTACTTTGTCGATTCCACCGAGCGCGCCAAGTACCTCGCGCGTGTGCAGGATGTGCGCGCCTGGGTCGTCCCGTGCGAGAGTGCGGGTGTGGAGATCAACGCCATCGGCGCCGATAAGGGGAGCGGGCTGCAGGCGCTGTGCCGCTGCCTGAACATTCCCATCAGCGCGACGATCGCCATCGGTGACTCGGAAAACGACCGCCCGCTCCTGCGCGACGCCGACCTGCCGCTCGCAATGGGCAACGCGATCGCAGACGTGAAGGCCGCAGCGCGGTATGTCATGCCCGACTGCGACCACGATGGCGTGGCCGAGGCCATTGAGCGCTTTCTGCTCGCGCAAAGTTGACCCCGCGCGCGAAGCGTTGTATGATAAGATTTGCCCCCATTTTTGGGGCAGTGTAACAGGAGGCAGTGTCCATGGACAACATTCAGCAGCTAAAACAGTGGATCGACGGCAGCGACCGGATCGTATTTTTCGGCGGCGCCGGCGTCTCGACCGAGAGCGGCATCCCGGATTTTCGCAGCGTGGACGGCCTGTATAACCAGAAGTATGATTATCCGCCCGAGACGATCCTGAGTCATTCCTTCTTCATGGCGCACCCGGAGGAGTACTACAAATTTCACCGGGATAAGCTCGTCGTCGACGGGGCCAAGCCCAATCGTGCCCACCTGCGTCTGGCGGAGCTGGAGCGCGAGGGCAAGCTCCAGGCGGTCATCACGCAGAACATCGACGGCCTGCATCAGGCTGCCGGGAGCAAGAATGTGCTCGAGCTGCACGGCAGCATCCACCGCTGCTACTGCATGCGCTGCGGCCGGCCGTATCCGGCGGAGCGCGTCAACCACGGCACCGGTGTGCCGCACTGTGACTGCGGCGGCATCATCCGGCCGGACATTGTGTTTTATGAGGAGTGCCTGGACGACGATGTCGTGTCCAAGGCAGTCCATTATATCCGCGAGGCGGAGGTGCTCATCGTCGGCGGCACGTCGCTGGCCGTGTACCCCGCGGCCGGACTTTTGAATTACTACCGGGGCAGCAAGCTGGTGCTCATCAACCGCAGCGCCACGCCGTATGACGATCAGGCAAATCTCATCATCCATGAGAAGATCGGCGAAGTCTTTGCCCAGGTATAACGGAGGAAGCAGGTTTTCATGCGAATTGACGTAATGGGCGTCGGGTTTGACAGCCTGACGATGGACGAAGCGGTCGCGCGTGCGCGTGACCTGATGGCGGAGCGGCGCGCGGCCTATGTCGTCACGCCGAATCCGGAGATCGTGATGCTCTGCCGTGACGATCCCGCGGCCATGCAGGCCGTACAGGGAGCGGATCTCGTGCTGCCGGACGGCATCGGCGTGATCTACGGCGCGAAGATCC
>ERZ1027076.388-NODE-388-length-16904-cov-5.877263_pt1 | contig 16904 bp, 18 predicted proteins | sample MGYA00519416_ERZ1027076 | MGnify/ENA primary metagenome ERZ1027076 (study PRJEB26926, sample SAMN06164525) | human gut metagenome | biome: ENVO:00009003; feature: ENVO:2100002; material: ENVO:00002003 | host: Homo sapiens | place: USA | collected 2012 ... | reverse complement strand
TCTACACCTATTAAGTCGTCGGCAGCGTCAGATGTGTATAAGAGACAGCGTACAGCGCGATCAGATACGCATAAAACAGCAGCGTGAAGCGGCTGTCGCCCTCCTGCGCGAAAGCCAGAAAGTCGTAGCACCCGTGCAGCAGTATCGGCACGACGACGCTCAGCGCAAGGTAGGCCTTCCTGTCCTCATCGCGCCCCCAGTAGTCGGAGAGCTTGGCATAGCCGTAGAAATAACCCATAAACACGCCGAAGATCGCGTGGCCGGGCACGGCCGTGACCGCGCGCACGAGGCCGGTGGCGAAGCCATAGCTGTAGACGTACTTCACGTTCTCGAACGCGGCGAAACCGAGCGCGACCATGACGGCGTAGACAATGGCGTCAAACTGATAGTCGAACGCCGGGCTGCGCCACGTCGTGCGCAGGAAGAGGAACTTGCACGTCTCCTCCGTCAGGCCCGCGACGACGAACGCCTCGAGAAAATAGCCGAGGTAGACATTACGCACGTTCAGCCGCTCGATGACGGCGCTGAGGATGAGCTCGACCACGATGGCCGGCAGGCACGAGAGCGCGCCGTAGCCCAGGAGCTTGGCGAGCAGGGCCGGCGGCTCTTTGTCCGTGCGGTCCTTTCGGTAGATATACACCACCAGCACAACGGCCGGCAGCAGCGCAATGAACATCAAAGGATCGATCATGGGGAAAACCTCCGATCAGGAATATGCGGGAGTAGGATTCTACATTGCCGTTCGGCAATGCCTCCCCTGTGCAAGGGGCAGTGGCAAAATCGAAGATTTTTGACGGAGGGGTTGTAAATACAAATCCATGCAAGGGCCGATTTATCAATCCCTCAGTCAGTCTGACGGCTGCCAGCTCCCTTTGCACAAGGGAGTCAAGGGGCACAATACCAGCGAAAAAAGCACCCACGCGCCGGTCAGAACAGCAGCCAGATCAGCAGCGGGATCGTCACGGCGGACAGGATCGTATTGAGAAAAATGCACTTGGACGCGAACGCATCCGACCGGTCATACTGCAGACACAGCGCCGTGACGACCATGGCCGACGGGCACGCCGCGAGCAGCACCGGAATGCCGAGCAGCGCGCCGCTGACAAACGGCCGCAGCACCAACCACGTCAGCAGTGGGCACACGAGCAGCCGCACCGCCGACACCACGTAGACCCGCCAGTCGGCGAGCGCGGCGCGCACGGAGATCGCGCCGAGCGACGTGCCGATGATGAGCATCGACAGCGGGATCGTCGCGCCCGCGAGCGTGGAGATCGTGTCGGCAATGACGGCGGGCACATGGATGCGCGAGAGCAGCAGCACGACCGACAGCAGCGTCGCAATGACGGGCATATTGAGCACCTTGCGCCAGTCGAAGCGCGCGCCCGCGCCGCCAGAGAGCTGCGCCGCGCCGATGGAATAGAGCGCGAGGTTGAACGGGATGTTCGCCAGCGAGGCGAAAAAGACCATCTCATCGCCAAAGATCGCCGCGACGACGGGCAGGCCCACAAAGCCCACGTTGCCAAACGCCGTCACGAGCCGCGTCGCACCCACGTCCTCGCCGCGTGTGCGCAGCAGCCGCGGCAGAAACCACGCCGCGGCGATCTGCAAAACGGTCGCAGCCGTCAGCACGAGGACGTAATCGACAATGTCGCGGCCGGTGAAATCCGGCACGCTCAGCACGGAATTGAGGATCGTCGCCGTGAGCAGGACGTTCATCACCAGCGGCGTCACGCGCTTATTAAACTCCGGCCCTGTGATGCCGATGCGCGCACAAAGGTAGCCAAGGAGCATGATGAGAACCAGCATGGCCATCTTGGCAAAAACAACGGACAGATTCATTTTTCTCTTTTTCTCTCTTTTCTCGGATTCTCTCGTCGGGCGGCGCATGGTGCTGCCTACCCAGTTTAGAATAGTATATGCCAGACATCGTGTCTTGTAAAGCGGAATTCTCAACGGGTACTTGCCAAATGCCGCCCGGCCTGTTACACTGGCAGGAAAGGGGGTGTGCGCATGAAGAAAACCGTCATCACCATTATCCGCATCATCGTCATCGTCGCCATTCTGGGTCTGCTGACCTACGGCGGCTTCGTGGGGATGAACCGCGTGTCCGGCACTGGGGACTACACCATCGACCAGTACGCCGCGACCGACGACGGCGGTCTGCTGACCGTGACGAAGGGCGGCACGGCGCTGCACGTCAAGTGCTCGGCCGACCAGCTTGCCGTCGTTGAGACGCAGCCGGACGGCACGTTCCACCTGTCGTTCTCCTACAGCCAGATCACGAACAAAGGCACGCTCAAAGACATCACGCCCGCCGGGTAACAACCGGCCGGGCGCGATCCTTAACAATTCTGAATTTTACGCGCACGCTTGCAAAATGCCCGCCGGAGCGCGTATAGTAAAGGCAGTAATTAACAGATTTTCGGAAACCGAATGGTCTCCCGGAGGTGACTTCGTATGCAGACAACCGACCCCCGCCGCACCCCGCGGCCCGACAGCGATGCACACACGCCGAAGCCGGACGCGGCCGACCGGCCGCGCCCGGCCAGACGCCGCGCGCCGCACCCCGCGGCCCGAGCCAGTCGACGCTGGTGTTCGCGGCCGTGCTGGTCGTGATCGTGCTGGTGGCCGTGCTGGTGCTCGTGCTCGTGAGCCGGCATGACCGCGCGCCCAAAAACGATCCCGCCGCGCAGGCCACGCCCACCGCGCAGGTCACGGAGCAGGACACCGTGCTCGCGGAGGCGAAGCACCTCGCCGCGCAGTATGACTATGACAAGGCCATCGCCGCCGTGACGGGCTTTGCCGGGTGGGAGAACGTGCCGGAGCTGCAGCAGGCCAAGGCCGATTTTGAGGCGCAGAAGGCGCAGGCCGTGCGCTACGCTGACCCCACGACCATTCCGCACATCTTTTTCCACACGCTCATCGCGGACACTGCCCGCGCCTTTGACGGCGACCCCGAGCAGGGCGGCTACAACCAGTTCATGGCCACGATCAAGGAGTTCAACGCCGTGCTGCAGAGCCTGTACGAGCGGGGCTTCGTGCTCGTGGACATCCACGACGTCGCCGGGCCGCAGCAGCAGGCCGACGGCTCGACGAAATACGTCGCAGGCGACATCTACCTCCCCGCCGGGAAAAAGCCCATCGTCCTATCGCAGGACGACGTGTGCTACTACGAATATATGACCGACAGCGACAGCGACGGCAAGCCCGACAAAGGCGGCGACGGCTTTGCCTCGCGCCTGCTGGTGAAAGACGGCAAGCTCACGTGCGAATACGTAGACGCCGACGGCCAGACGCTCTACGGCAGCTACGACCTCGTGCCGCTGCTGGATGATTTCCTGGACCAGCACCCGGACTTTTCCTATCGCGGCGCGCGCGCGACCATCGCCGTGACCGGGTATCAGGGCGCGTTCGGCTACCGCATCAGCAATGATTATAAGGAAAAGCTCGGCGACGAGGCCTTTGCGCAGGCGTGCACGGACGCGCGCGCCGTGGCCGACGCCCTGCGCGCCGAGGGCTACACGATCGCCAGCCACAGCTACGGCCACCTGACCTACGGCGACATTTCGCCCGAGCGTCTGGCCAGCGACGCGCAGAAGTGGAACGATCAGATTGCGGCCGTCATCGGCGAGACCGACGTGCTGCTCTACCCCTTCGGCAGCGACATTGCCGGCGTGGAGGCCTACAAGGGCGCAAAGTTTGACACGCTCTACGGCCTGGGCTTCCGCTATTTCTGCAACGTGGACTCGGCCGAGCACTGGGTGCAGATCCACGACGGGTATGTCCGTCAGGGCCGGCGCAACATCGACGGCTACCGGATGTACTACCAGTCGAATCTGCTCGACGACCTGTTCGATACCAAGACTGTCTGGGACGATGCCCGCCCGACGCCCGTGCCGAAGATCTGACCGGCAGCGCCGCAAGTTCCAGCCCAAACACGACAAAATCCCCTGACCAAACGGTCAGGGGATTTTGTTTGGGATGGGAAAAATAAAGGGGGGAATTTATCGACCAATCAGTCCTTGCGCTCGTCGCCCCAGAAGAACAGGGCCACGGTGCCCGGGCCGGTATGGCTGCCGATGGTGGTACCGACGCTGTAGATCTCGACCTTCCCGTTGAGCTTCGGGAACTTCTTTTCGATCTCGTCGGCCACGGCGCGCGCGTCGTCATAGCACGCCGACTGCGAGATGTAGCACTTGCCGGAGTAGTCGAGGCCGCCCTGCGCATGCTCTTCCATGCGGGCAACGATCTCTTTCATGACGCGCTTCTTGCCGCGGATCTTGGAGCGCGGGATGAGCCGGCCGAGGTTATCCATGTTCAGCAGCGGGCAGATATCCAGCAGACCGCCGAACACGCCGGCCACCTTCGAGATGCGGCCGCCCTTGACATAGAACGTCAGGTCCGTGGAGAAGAACCAGTGGTGCAGCTCCAGCTTGTGCGCCTCGGCCCAGTCGCGCACGCCGTCGATGGACACGCCCTCGTCGCGCAGGTCAGCCAGGCGGTCCATCAGCAGGCCGTAGCCCGAGGACGCGCCGAGCGAGTCAACGATGTAGATCTTCCGGTCGGGATAGCGCTCGCGGACGATGCGCGCGGCGTTCTCCGCCGAGTTCGACACGCCGGACAGGCCCGAGGACAGGCAGACGTGCAGAATATCCTTGCCCTGCTCGAGAAACGGGGTGAAATAATCCACGAACTCCGAGATGTTCACCTGCGAGGTGCGCGTCTCGGCGCCGTTTGCCATGGCGGCGTAAAACTTGTCGAACGGCATCGTCTCGCCCAGATCGTCCGGGTAATCCACGCCGTCGAGCGCATAGTGGAAGCAGATATACGAAATGTCACGCTGCTGGAAATGCTCCTTGGTCAGGTCGGCGGTGGAGCAGCAGCTCAGTACGAAATCGGCCATTTTGTCGGTCTCCTTTGCATCCTTCGATTTGCCCGTCGGGCGGGCAGGTGTGATTCCTTCTCAACATGAATATGGTGGTATCATACCTGCCGTGCCGGCATTGCGCAACCTACAAAATGGAACCGGGGCGTAGAACACGGCCCTGCCCTGCTCTACGCCCCGAAAGACGCATTCTACAAATCATAGAATGTCTGCAATATCAATGCTTTGCGCGGATGTTGAAACTGAAATACACGACGGCCTCTGCCGGGATGAGGATGAGGAAAAGCTGCCAGAAATTCATCCCGAAGCGCAGCAGCACGAGGTAGCCCACGGCGAACACGCTCGCCACAAGGCCGAGCACGACATAAAGGTTTCCCCGCCCGTTAAAAAACACGCTGTTGAGCACAAGATACGTAATGAGCGCCGCCGGCACGAAGCAGGGAAACACGACCCACTCCACCTTGCCCAGCCACAGCCACAGCACCACAAACACCAGCACCGCCAGCGTGACGATACCCGTGAGAGCGACCTGAATGATGGAGGCGTGGCTGCGGTCGCGCACGTCGGCGGGATCGGGTGCCGGTTGCCAGGCATCGTGCTCGTCGAGCAGATAATCGACCGTGACGCCGAAGATCTCGCTCATGCGCTTGAGCACGGCCGCGTCGGGAATGGCCTCGCCGCGCTCCCACTTGGAGATCGACTTGTCCGAATAATTCAGTTGTTCGCCGAGCTCGGCCTGCGTCATGCCCGCGGCCGTGCGCAGGCGGATCAGGTTGCTGGCGAAGATGAGTTTCAGTTCATCCATGACGGCGACCTCACGATGGTTTTATCCTGTCTATTTTACGCACTTGCGCGCGCGTTGTCAACCGTCACGTGCGCCAGACGATCTCCTCGGCCGTGCGCGCGGCGGTCTGCTCGTCGGTGAGCAGGCGCACGAGCTCGAGCGCGAACGCCATCGCTGCGCCGAGGGCGCGGCCGGTTGTGATCGGCCCGTCGGTAACGACGTCGGCATCGACCATGTGCGCGCCGGTGCACCGGTTCTCAAAGCCGGGGTAGCACGTGGCGCGCCGTCCGGCGAGCAGGCCGTACTGCGCGAGCACGCTCGGCGCGGCCGCCGTGCTCGAGCGTCCGGCGTACGAGCGCCTCCACGGCCGGGCTCTTGGCCAGATTCGTCGTGCCCGGCATGCCGCCCGGGAGCACGACAAGCTCCGGCGGCGCTGCCAGCAGCTCCGGCAGCGTGCGGTCGCACGTGATGGGCACGCCGTGCGCGCCGACGACGGTGTGTGCGTCCTGAATGGACACCGTGTATGCCTCCAGGCCGGCTCGGCGGAGGATGTCGAGCGTGACGAGACCCTCGCACTCCTCAAACCCCTCGGCAAACAGCAGATAGCATTTTGACATGATGATGTTCCCCTTTCCTTCAAACAGCCGCTTACATAAGCGGCGCGACAAGCTTCAGCAGCGCGGCCGCGATGCGCGTGTGCAGCGGGATGCGCGCGAGGTCGCCGTGCGTGACGATCTGCGACTGGGCGCGTGTGGCGTCAAAATCCGCCACGATGTCCTTGATACACGGGCAGTCATAGAGATACACCGCGTCCTCAAAGTGCAGGTACAGACTGCGGTAATCGAGGTTGATCGTGCCGACGACGGCCTTGCGGTCGTCGCTGACGAACACCTTCGCGTGCACGAAGCCGGGCGTATACTCATAGATCTTCACCCCGGCGTCGAGCAGCTCGCGGTAGTGCCCCTTGGCGAGGGCGAAGGCGAACTTCTTGTCCGGCACGTGCGGCAAAATGAGCTCCACATCCACGCCGCGCTTGGCCGCGAACGTGAGCGCCATGACCATCGTCTCGTCGAGGATGAGGTACGGCGTGAAGATGCGCACATAGCGCTCGGCGTGGTTGAGGATGTCGAGATATACGCACTCGCCCACGCGCTCGTCGTCGAGCGGGCTGTCGGCATACGGCAGGACGTAGCCGCCCGCGCCCGGCAGCGGGCGCAGGGGCACATTGAGATAGCGGCCGTAGGAATCGGTGTCCGGCTCGCGCTCGTCCATGCCCCACATCTGCAGGAACATGAGCGTGAGCGAGCGCACGGCCTCGCCCTCGAGACGCACGGCCGTGTCCTTCCACACGCCGTAGACGCTCACGAGATTGGCATATTCATCGGCGAGGTTCACGCCGCCGGTGAAGCCGACGCGCCCGTCGATGACGGCGATCTTGCGGTGGTCGCGGTTGTTGTAATACGTGCTCACGAGCGGGCGCAGCGGCGCGAACATCTTGCAGCGGATGCCCAGCGCCTCCATGCGCTTGGGATAGCCGTACGGCAGGCGGTAGAACGTGCACGTGCCGTCATAGAGCACGCGCACCTCGACGCCGGCGCGCACCCGCTCCTCCAGAATTTTGAGGATGCGGCCCCAGACGTCGCCCTCCTCGATGATGAAATATTCAAGGAAAATGAAGTGCTCGGCCGACTGCAGCGCCTCGATGAGCGCGCCGATCTTGTCCTGCCCCATGGGGTAGTAGGTGACGGCAGTGTTTTCATACACGGGGTAGTCGCCGGAGCGCAGCGTGTACTCGGCGAGGTTGTGCACCTCGGGCAGCTCGGTGCGCAGGCGGGCCATGAGCTCGGTCTGGCGCGGGACGTACTGCACGGTGCTCAGGATGCTCTCCTGCACGCGGCGGTTGGCGTAGCGGTGGCCGATATCGAGCTGCACGAACAGGTACAGCAGCACGCCGAACGCGGGCAGCGCCATGACGAGGATGATCCAGGTGATCTTCGTCGTCGCGCTGCCGGACTTGTTGACGAGGTAGATGATGACCGCAACGCTCATCACGCGCAAAACGATCGTCAGCGCGGGGTAATAGCGGCCGAGATAGTGTGCGCCGAGCACCATGATGGCGATCTGCAGCACGAGCAGCAGCGTGATGACCATCGTGCGGCCGAACACAATGTCGAGCAGCCGGCGCTTGCCGCGGTGCAGCAGGCGGATCTCATTGTCGTCCTCAAACCAGTCTTTGCGCACGCGCGCACCTCCTTTCGTGTTGTTATCTATCTATCATATCCGAAATCACGGAAACGGTCAAGGGACATTCCGGTCGATTTTCCTGCGGCGCGCCGCGGCGGGAAAACAACAGCGGCGTCACGGAAACAGCTCCGTGACGCCGCCGCGTCGGTGCGCGCACTTAACGCTTGCGCTTGTTTTTCTGATACAGGGCCCACAGGCCGTTGAGCAGCAGGTTCTTGTCGTATGTGATCTCGCGCCGGCAGTACGGGATGATGCAGCCGCCGAGGCCGCCGGTCGCAATGACGGCGGCGGGCTCGCCGAGCTCGGCCTCCATGCGCTCGATCATGCCGTCGAGCATGGCCGCCGTGCCGTAGACGCTGCCGGAGCGCATGGCCTCGACCGTGTCGGTGCTGATGCACTTTTTCGGCGCGTCGAGCGAGATGTGCGGCAACTGCGACGTGCCGTTTGCGAGCGCCTCGAGCGAGATGCCCACGCCGGGGATGATCGCCCCGCCGAGCACGCGCGCCTCACGGTCGATGACGGTCATGGTCGTGGCCGTGCCCATGTCGATGATGATCAGCGGCGGGTCGTGGATGGCCAGCGCGGCGGCCGCGCCGACGACGAGGTCGCTGCCCATGGTGGCGGGATTGTCGAGCGCGATGTTCAGCCCCGTTTTCATGCCGGGGCCGACGACGAGCGGGCGGATGCCCGCGATCATGCGCACGGCGGCGATGAGCGCGCCGTTGATCGGCGGCACGACGGACGACAAAATCGCGCCGTCGATGTTCTCCGGCGCGATGCCGGAAAACTCGATCACCTGCCGCAGCGAGATGGCGTACTCGTGCGCGGTCTTGTCGCGGTCGGTCTCCAGACGGGCAATGTTGCGGATGCCGGACTCGTCGAGAAAACCGATCACAATATTCGTATTGCCAACGTCCAGAGCCAGCAGCATATCAGTCCACCGGGCCTTTCTTGCCGGCCGCGATCAGCCGGGTGATGGTCGGGCTCAGGACGAGGTTCACGCCCAGCTCGAGCAGGAAGTTCACGCCCACGAGACCCGTAACGACATACGTTGCCACAGCCGTGCCGCCGGCCCATGCCTGCAGCTGCGGCTGATAAAACAGCACCATGGCGAGCACGAACAGCCCGGTGTTGACGACCGGGGCGGCCGCGGCCGCGACGATGACGCCCGCGAGCGGGTGCTTTTTGCCGATGGCGCGATAGAGCAGACCGGCCACATAACCTGCCGCCGTGCCCTTGATGAGGCAGACGAGCACGGTCATGACCGGGCGCGCGGAAAACATGATGTAGCCGCCCTGATCGGCGCCGGTGACGACGGCGATCGTGACGACGACGCCAAACACGAAGCCGAGCCACGCGCCGGCGCTGACGCCGTAAACGGCTGCGCCGACCACGATCGGGATCAGCACGAGCGACACGGCGAACGGGCCGACCTTAATGAAGCTGCCGAGCAGCTGCAGCACGACGACGATGGCGGTGAAGAGTGCAAGCCCAGCCAGACGCCGGGTCTTACCATTGCTGTTGTTCATTTTTTATACCTCCTAAGCTGCTGTTCCCGCTCCGGGCGGGATATAGCGCAGGAGTATCTTACCCAATCCGGCACAAAAAATCAAGAGCGGACGCGCAAAGTTTGCACGTCCGCCCATGACAAAATTTTATGACGGGATCACTTCAGCGCATCCACGGTCGCCAGATACAGGGCATCCGACCCGTCGGACGGCATGCTGAAGCCGGTGCGCGGCGAGAAGCTGAAGCCGTTGAGCGTCGGGCCGTCCTGCAGGCAGGAGCGCTTGAACTGCTGGCTGAAGAGGCGACGGCAGTAGCTGCGCAGCCACTTTTTGAGCGTCGCATGGTCAAACTCGTCGCCGTAGGCGATGTCGGCCAGGCGCAGCACCTTCTCGGGCGCGAAGCCGTGATCGACCAGGTAGTACAGGAAGAAGTCCTGGAGGTTGTACGGGCCGACGGAGTCCTCGCTCTTCTGGGCGATCTCGCCGTTGCGCGTCGGGGGCAGCAGCTCGGGGCTGACCGGCGTGTCGAGCACGTCGAGCAGGGCCTTGGCGAGCACTTTGTCGTCCGTCGTCTCGGCGACGTAGCGCACGACCATCTGCACCATGGTCTTGGTCGAGCCGGCGTTGACGTCGTACATGGAGATGTGGTCGCCGTTGTAGGTGCACCAGCCGTCGGCAAACTCGCTCATGTCCTCCGTGCCGACATGGATGCCGCCGTCGGCAAAGCCGTTGGCCACGTCCATGAGGATCTGGGTGCGCTCGCGCGCCTGCGAGTTTTCGTACACGACGTTGCGGTTTTCGGGGTCGTGGCCGATGTCCTTGAAGTGCTGCATGACGCTCTCGCCGATGTCGATGACGCGCACGGTCGCGCCGAGCTGCTCGGACACGATGATGGCGTTGGATTTCGTGCGATCGGTCGTGCCGAAGCACGGCATGGTCACGGCGGTGACGTAGTCGGCCGGCAGGCCCATCATCTTCACGGCCTCGGCGCAGATGATGACGGCGAGCGTGGAGTCCACGCCGCCGGAAATGCCGACGACCGGGTGCTTGAGATTGGCATACTGCATGCGGCGCACGAGGCTGGCTGCCTGCATGTGCAGCAGGCGCTTGGCCGCGGCGTGGTAATCGGCCGGGTCGTCCGGACGGTAGGGGTACTTGCCGAACGGGCGGGTGAGTACGGTCTCCTCCACGCCCTCGCCCCACTCGGTGACGACGTAGGACGCAGCATCGCCGGTGAAGGTCGCGTCCTTGCGGCGCGCGGCGATGAGCAGCTGCACGTCCAGCTCCGTCACGACGTCGGAGCAGCCGTCCTCGGCGCTCTCGAGCACCTTGCCGTCCTCGGCGACGAGGCACAGGCCGGAATACGTCGCGTCGGTGCTCGACTCGCCGAAGCCGGGAGCCGCCAGCACGACGCCGGCGTGCAGCTTCGCGCTCTCGGCGCGCGCGGCGGTGGTCACGCGGCAGGCGGAGTCCGTCGCCATCGGGAAGCCCGCCATCTCGACGAGCACGGTCGCACCGGCGAGCGCGTGGCGCACGGCCGGGGACACCGGGGCGGACACGTCCGCGCCGACGAGCACGGCGACGTTCAGCTCGCTGACTGCGCTGTGCTGGAACAGCTGCTGCGGGTGGAAATCGACCGGGCCGAGCGAGCCGATCTGAATGTCGTCGAGCAGCGCGCCGGGCAGGGCAAAGTGCTTGTCGCCCGGGCAGCTGGCCGGCACGACGCCGAGCAGCTCACCGTTGCACACGGCAGCCGCCGCGTCATACACCTTCGCGCCCTGCGCGACCGGCAAGCCGACGAACACGAGCATGTCCTTGCCCTCGGACGCCTGGACGACCTTTTCGAGCGCGGCCGCCGCGCCTGCGAGCAGGGTGTTCTGGTAGAACAGATCGCCGCAGGTAGCGCCCGTGAGCGTCAGCTCCGGGAACACGAGCACCTTCACGCCGAGGCGTGCGTGCTCGTCCATGGCGCGGATGACGGCATCCGCATTGAACATCGGATCTGCTACCCGGATCTCGGGAGCAGCCGCTGCAACCTTGATAAATCCGTGTTTCATGTTGATTCTTCCTTTTCTCTAATTCTGATTTGCTTTTTCAAATGTAAAGAGCGCCGCGTCGTAAAACTTCAGCACCGCGCCGCGCACGGGCACGTATTCCTTTTCCGACGCCGTGACGGTGACGGTCTCGTCGCCCGCCTCAGCGTGCGCGGTCTCGTCGAGCACGGGCAGGACATTTTCATTGAGCTCCTGCGCAAGCTCGTCGAGATGCTGGGCGTAGTACTCGCTGTCGTGCGGCGGGGTGTAGCCCGGCACGGGATTTGCGCCCCGCGTGAGGCAAAACACGATCATCAGCACCGACAGCAGCAGCACGAAGCCGCCGCCCACGGGCCCGAGCCAGCGGGCGATCTGCGCGCCGGGCTCTTCCTTCACGGTCGGGTCCGGCGGCGGGACGATCTTCGGCATGGCTTAAAACCGGATGCGCGCGGCGATGTAGTCCTCGAGCTGCTCCATGGGGATGCGCTCCTGCTGCATGGAGTCGCGGTCGCGCACGGTCACGCAGCCGTCCTCTGCGGACTCAAAGTCGAACGTCACGCAGTACGGCGTGCCGATCTCGTCCTGGCGGCGGTAGCGCTTGCCGATCGAGCCGGCCTCGTCATAGTCGCACATGAAGCGCTTTTGCAGCTTGTGGTAGAGCTCGGTCGCGGGCTCGGAGAGCTTTTTCGACAGCGGCAGCACCGCGCACTTGAACGGCGCGAGCGCCGGGTGGAAGTGCATGACGACGCGGGTGTCGTTCTTGGCCGCGTCCACGACCTCCTCGTCATACGCCTCGCACAGGAAGGCGAGCGTCACGCGGTCCGCGCCGAGCGACGGCTCGATGACGTAGGGGATGTAGTGCTCGTTTTTCTCCTGGTCGAAATAGTCCATGTCCTGGCCGGAGAACTTCTGGTGCTGGGTCAGGTCGTAATTCGTGCGGTCGGCGACGCCCCAGAGCTCGCCCCAGCCGAACGGGAACAGATACTCAAAGTCGGTCGTGGCCTTGGAGTAGAAGCTCAGCTCCTCCTTCTCGTGGTCGCGCAGGCGGAGGTTCTCATCGTGCATATTCAGGCCCTTGAGCCACTCGTGGCAGAAGCTGCGCCAGTAGTCGAACCACGCAAGGTCAGTGTCCGGCTCGCAGAAGAACTCGAGCTCCATCTGCTCGAACTCGCGGATGCGGAAGATGAAGTTGCCCGGCGTGATCTCGTTGCGGAAGCTCTTGCCGATCTGGCAGACGCCGAACGGGATCTTGCGGCGCGTCGTGCGCTGGATGTTCTTGAAGTTGACGAAAATGCCCTGCGCGGTCTCGGGGCGCAGATACACCTCGGCGGCCGTGTCCTCGGTCACGCCCTGGTGGGTCTTGAACATGAGGTTGAATTTGCGGATATCGGTAAAGTCGCTCTTGCCGCAGCCCGGGCAGGGGATCTTCTGCTCGCGGATGAAGGCGACCATCTCGTCGTTGGTCATGGCCTCGACGTTCACGTCGGGCATGGGGTTCTCGGCCAGCCAGCCCTCGATGAGCTTGTCGGCGCGGTGGCGCATCTTGCAGGACTTGCAGTCGATGAGCGGGTCATTGAACGTCGTCACGTGGCCGGAAGCCACCCAGACCTGCGGGTTCATGAGGATGGCGGAGTCGAGCCCGACATTGTAGGGGTTTTCCTGCACGAACTTCTGCCACCAGGCGCGCTTGACGTTGTTTTTCAGCTCCACGCCGAGCGGGCCGTAGTCCCAGGAGTTGGCGAGGCCGCCGTAGATCTCGGAGCCGGGGTACACAAAGCCGCGGTTCTTGCACAGAGCGACGATCTTGTCCATGGTTTTTTCGGTGTTTTTCATTGTTTTTCCTCCCTGCTCCGCCAATGGCGATGGCGGAAGCCAAATGATCTCCGCCGATGGCTTCGGCGGGACGCGCCCGGCCGGAAATGGCCCGATCGGACAATTTTATATTATAGCACCGCGCCCACCGTCCTGCAAGGAATGACACAACGTTAACACGGGCCGGGCGCGGGCGCGCAATTTGGGTTGCGTTCTTCCGGAATCCATGTTAAACTACCCTTACCCCCAGCCGTCAGCCGGGGGTACTCATAAAGGTAAAGGAGAGATTTCCGATGTCCATTTCCGTTGGCGCCGTCGGCACTGCTTCGACCGTCGTGACGCCTGAAAATACCGCGGCCGCGGTCGGCTCCGGCGCGCTGCCGGTGTTCGCCACGCCGTATATGATCGCCCTGATGGAAAACGCCGCCTGCAACGCCATTGCCGATGGCCTGGAGGAAGGCCAGAGCAGCGTCGGCACGAAGCTCGACGTGTCGCACGACGCGGCGACGCCCGTCGGCATGCACGTCACGGCCAAGGCCGAGCTCGTTGAGGTCGACCGCCGCCGCCTCGTGTTCCGCGTCACGGCGGAGGACGACGCCGGCCCGATCGGCCAGGGCACGCACGAGCGCTTTCTCATCATGGCGGACAAGTTCCTCGCCAAGGCGGAGGCCAAGAAGGGCTGAGGCCCGGCCGACGCCAAAATGGCCGGCGATGCGGTCATGGAAAAAGATTCACAAAATGTCCCTTTCTTTTTGCCGCAAAACCGGTTACACTGTAGTCAACAGATCCGGGGCGACCCGGAGTGGAAAACCTGAAAGGAGTGGCGTTTTATGAAGTTCACGTTCATCGAAAAGAAAATGGCCCCGTCCGATTCCCTGCGTGCGTACGCGGAGAAAAAGGTCAGCAAGATCGACCGGCTCTTCCGCACCGAAAGCGAGGCAAACGTCACCTTCAGCACGGAGCGCGGCCGCTTCACGGCCGAGATCACGATCAAGAACAACGGCACGTTCTTCCGCGCCCACGAGACGACGAGCGATATGTACGCCTCCGTCGACTCCGCCGTGGCGACGATCGAGCGCCAGATCCGCAAGAACAAGACCCGCCTTGCCAAAAAGCTGCGCGAGGGCGCGTTTGAGCGCGAGGTGCAGCCGGAGTACATCCCCGCGGACGACACGGTCGAGGCCGGCGCGTTCGAGGTCGTGCGCCGCAAGCGCTTCCCCATCAAGCCCATGAGCGTCGAGGAAGCGATCTTGCAGATGGACCTGCTCGAGCACACGTTCTTCGTCTTTCGTGATGTCGCAGCCGATGGCGCCGTGTCGGTCGTCTACCGGCGCAAAAACGGCGGCTACGGCTTCATCTCCGACGAAGCGGAGTAAGCAGCATCCCGATCCCCATAAGGTCCCTGCGGCAATGCCGCAGGGACCTTTTTCGCGTTCTTGCATTCCCGGCCACGCTGTGCTATCATCGGCGCAGGAAAACGCACAAAGGAGGCAATGCCCGATGCAATGGATCGAAGTGTCCGTCCCCACCCGCAGCGACGAGATCGACGACGTCTGCGCGCAGCTGGCCGAGCTGGGCGCGGGCGGCATGGTCGTGGAGGATGAGACGGATTTTCAGCAGTTTTTGGAGCAGAACCATCAGTACTGGGACTATGTGGACGACGCACTCGAGGCGCAGTTTCGCGGCGTGTCGCGCATCAAGTTTTACCTTGCCGACGATGACGACGGCCGCGCGCAGCTGGCCGCCATCCGTGCCGGTATCGGCCGTGAGCTGACGACCACGACCGTGCGCGACAGCGACTGGGAAAATAACTGGCGGCAGTACTATCAGCCGATCGAGACAGGCGAACGGCTCGTCGTCGTGCCCGAGTGGCTCGACGCGCCGGCGGACGGCCGCCTGCCGCTGCGGCTCGACCCCGGCCTCATCTTCGGCACGGGCAGCCACGCCACGACGCGCATGTGCCTCGCCGCGCTCGAGCACTGCGCCGGCGCGGACAGGACGGTGCTCGACCTCGGCTGCGGCAGCGGCATTCTCGGCATCGGCGCGCTGCTGCTCGGCTGCGCGCACGTCACCGGCTGCGACATTGACCCCAAAGCCCCGGAGGTCGCGGCAGCCAACGCCGCGCTCAACGGGTTTTATGACGACAAGTTCACCGTCTGCGCGGGCGACATTCTTGCCGACGCCGGCCTGCGCCGCCGTCTCGGCACGGGATATGATATCGTGCTGGCGAACATCGTGGCCGACGTCATCATCCCGCTGGCCGCGCTCGCCCCGGCGTTTCTCACCCCGGGCGGCACGTTCGTGTGCTCGGGCATCATCGACGGGCGCGAGGACGAGGTGGCCGCCGCGCTCACGCGCGCGGGCTTCACCGTCACGGCGCACGACACGCTCGAGGAGTGGCACTGCTTCACGGCTGTGCTGGCGTGACGGGGTGCAGTGCATCACCGTGGACGCCGGAAGGTCCGGATCTGGAAAGCCTTCCCCTGCGGCTCAATTTCACAGCGCAGCAGCATCATTTTTACCCAAACATAGAACAAACCCCAGATGGTTTTACCCATCTGGGGTTCGTCGGCTTGCTGCGCAAGCGCGTGTCATTCCACCCGAGGCGGGCCTTGCCCCCTCTGGCTTCCCCGCTGCTCAATTCCACAACGCAGCAGCATCACACCATCACAATATAGAACAAACCCCAGACGGCAAGCCGCCTGGGGTTCGTTCAATAGAGAGGAGAATATGAGGAGGGAGAAACTAGCAAATTAAGAGATGTCGTTCGTATCGACGAGCTTGACGTCGACGTCGAACGTTTTGCCGTCGCGGTAGATGGTCAGCGTGACGGTGTCGCCCACCTTCAGCCCGTCCTTCGCGGCGCTGACATCATAGGTGGTGGTCACGGCCTGACCGTTGACGGCCAGCAGCATATCGCCGGACTGGATGCCCTGCTTTTCGGCGTCCGAGCCCTCGGCGACGGCGCTGATATACAGCCCATCGGGCAGATCGTAGTATTCGGAAGCGGCGGAAGACACAGCGCCCACGGTGATGCCGATGCTCACGCGGCCGGAAACGCGGCCGTCTGCGAGCAGCGCATTGACGATCGGGCGGATGGACGCGGTCGGGATCGCAAAGCCGATGCCCTCCACACCCGTGGACAGGGCCTTCATGTTCGTGATACCGATCACCTGCCCATACATATTGATGAGCGGGCCGCCGGAGTTGCCTTCGTTGATGGCGGCATTGGTCTGCAGAAGCGTCATGCTGTGCCCGTTATAGACCATGTCACGGTTGATGGCGGAGATGATGCCGTTGGTCATCGTCCAGCGCAGCTGTTCGCCGAGCGGGTTACCGATGGACACGACGTCGTCACCGACCTGCAGGGAACTGGAGTCGCCGAATTCGGCGGGCGTGAGGCCCTGCGCCTCGATCTTGAGCACGGCGATGTCGCTCACGGCGTCCGCGCCGACGAGCTTGCCGGTGTACTCGATACCGTCCGAGGTCGTCACGGTGACGGCCTTGATGCCGTCGAGCACGTGCGTATTCGTGACGATGTAGCCGTCGGCAGTGAGCACGATGCCCGTGCCGGTGCTGTATTCGCTGCCTGTCTCTTATACACATCTCCGAGCCCACGAGACGGACTCCTATCTCGT
>ERZ1027076.344-NODE-344-length-17918-cov-5.454291_pt1 | contig 17918 bp, 20 predicted proteins | sample MGYA00519416_ERZ1027076 | MGnify/ENA primary metagenome ERZ1027076 (study PRJEB26926, sample SAMN06164525) | human gut metagenome | biome: ENVO:00009003; feature: ENVO:2100002; material: ENVO:00002003 | host: Homo sapiens | place: USA | collected 2012 ... | reverse complement strand
TCCGTCTCGTGGGCTCGGAGATGTGTATAAGAGACAGCATTAATAGGGAGTGTAGTCATGCAACAGGGAAATGAAGAGAACGTCATCGTCCGCACAAATGTCATCAAAAGAAACGGACAGGAAGTCACTTTCGATATCACGAAAATCATCAACGCTATCGGCAAAGCCAATCATGAAGTCGCCGGCATCCATCAGATGAACGATTTTCAGATCCACGCGATTGCGGATAATATAGCGAAGAAAATTTCCAATTATCCCCACGCGGCTAATGTCGAAGATATTCAGGATATGGTAGAAACGGGCATCATGGAAATGCGCGGCTATGAAGTAGCACAGAAATACGTCCGTTATCGTTATAAACGCGAAATTTCCCGCAAGAGCAATACCACCGATGACGGTATTCTTTCTCTGATCGAACTTAATAATGAAGAAGTAAAACAGGAAAACTCCAATAAAAATCCTGTCATCAATTCTACCCAGCGCGACTATATGGCCGGCGAGGTATCCAAAGACCTCACGCGCCGCCTTCTTCTTCCTGAAGAAATCGTCAAGGCCCACGATGAAGGCATCATTCACTTCCATGATGCCGACTATTTCGCGCAGAAAGAACATAACTGCGATCTCATTAACCTGGAAGACATGCTCCAGAACGGTACTGTCATCAGCCAGACGATGATTGAAAAACCCCATTCTTTCTTCACCGCCTGCAATGTAACGACCCAGATTGTTGCCCAAGTGGCGTCCAACCAGTACGGCGGCCAGTCCTTTACGCTTTCTCACCTTGCGCCCTTCGTCGATATCAGCCGTCAGAAAATCAAAAAGGAAGTCATCGAAGAACGGAAGCTGACCGGCGAATCCATGAATGATGAAATCATTTCCAAAATTGTTGAAGCCCGTCTCCATGAAGAGATCAAGAGCGGTATTCAGACAATCCAGTACCAGCTCATTACTCTGATGACCTGTAACGGCCAGGCTCCTTTCGTCACCATGTTCATGTATCTTGATGAAGTACCGGAAGGCCGCACCCGTGACGATCTCGCCATGATCATCAAAGAAGTCCTTCTCCAAAGAATGAAGGGAGTAAAGAATGAAAAAGGCGTATGGATCACACCGGCATTCCCGAAACTGATCTACGTCCTTGATGAAGATAATATCCATGATGACTCCCCCTACTATGAGCTGACGAAACTTGCTGCGGAATGCACAGCAAAACGTCTCGTCCCCGACTATATTTCCGCGAAAATCATGAAGGAATACAAAAACGGCGACGTATACCCCTGCATGGGCTGCCGCAGCTTCCTCACCCCCGACACGGAAGGTCTTGGTAAAAACGGCGAGCATAAATATTACGGCCGTTTCAACCAGGGCGTTGTCACACTGAATCTGGTAGACGTAGCCTGCTCGGCAGAAGGAAATATGGATGAATTCTGGAAAATCCTTGAAGACCGTCTCGAACTTTGCCACCGGGCTCTCCGCTGCCGTCACGAAAGACTTCTGGGCACCATTTCCGACGTAGCCCCCATCCTCTGGCAGCACGGCGCTCTTGCCCGTCTGAAAAAAGGCGAAGCCATCGATAAACTGCTCTTCAATAATTACAGCACCATTTCCCTCGGCTACGCAGGCCTCTATGAAATGTGCGTAAGAATGCTGGGTGTTTCCCACACCACGGAAGAAGGCAAAGCATTCGGCATGAAAGTCATGCAGAAGCTGAATGATAAGTGCGCCGAATGGAAAGCCGCCGAACATATCAGTTACTCCGTCTACGGCACTCCTATGGAATCCACCACTTATAAGTTTGCCAAATGCCTCCAGAAACGTTTCGGCATGATCCCCGGCGTCACGGATAAAAACTACATCACCAACAGTTACCATGTCCATGTGGCCGAACATATCGACGCTTTCCATAAGCTGAAATTTGAATCCGATTTCCAGCGGCTCTCCCCGGGCGGCGCGATTTCCTACATTGAAGTGCCGAATATGCAGAACAACATCCCCGCTGTCATTGCCGTCATGAAGTACATCTATGAAAACATCATGTATGCGGAACTGAATACCAAGAGCGACTACTGCATGCAGTGCGGCTACGACGGAGAAATCAAAATCATTGATGACGAAAACGGCAAACTCATCTGGGAGTGCCCGAACTGCGGCAACCACGACCAGCACACCATGTCTGTGGCAAGAAGGACATGCGGATACATCGGCACCCAGTTCTGGAACCAGGGCCGCACACAGGAAATCAAAGACAGAGTCCTCCACCTTTAATCATCATTATTAAAATAAGGCGGCGCCATCCTGTATGAGCGCCGTTTTTATTCCCTATCGCGAGGTATTTATGAACTACGCCGGAATCAAAGAATATGATATCGCCAACGGGCCGGGCATCCGCTTTTCCCTTTTCGTTTCCGGCTGCACCCACCACTGCAAAGGCTGCTTCAATCCGGATACATGGTCTTTTCACTACGGCAAGCCCTTCACGAAAGAAACGGAAGACTACATCATCAGACAATTGGGGCAGGACTGCTACCAGGGCATGACTCTCCTCGGCGGCGAGCCCATGGAGCCGGTCAACCAAAAGGGACTTCTCCCCTTGGTGAAACGATTCAAGGAAACCTATCCGGAAAAAGATCTCTGGTGCTTCTCCGGCTATCTTTTTGACAAGGAAATACTCGGTCATTTCGCAAAGATTATGCCTGAAACAATGGAGCTTCTAAAATATATAGACATCCTTGTGGACGGCGAATTTGTCCTCGCAAAAAAAGATATCACCCTTCTCTTCAAAGGCTCTTCCAACCAGCGGACCATCGACGTGCAGAAATCTCTCCATGCAGGAGAACTGTGCTTTTGGAATCCGGGCGACACAAGTATGTCAAAAATGACAAAAATTTAAAGGCTGCAATGCAAAAAGGAACCTGCCGGCTATGCCGGCAGGTTCCTTTTTATGTTTTATCCATGATGACGGGTTTTACCGTAGTATGAAGTGCCTTTGTCAGAGTCATGCATAAGATCCATGAGTTCTTTGGCCCGTTCCAAAGTGAATCCGCATCGGTTGGCGTATTCCACAAGGGGATTTCCCCGCAGTTCACGTTTCTTTTTCATATATGCTCTGCGGTCTTCCTCGGAAAGCCCTTCCACATCCTGCAGATCCTGCATACGGCGGGCATTCCTGAAAATCATGTACACTTCCGTCCGCTCCGCTTCTTCTGCCGTCATCTTTCCTTCTTTCACAAGCTCCGCCAGATAGTACACCGCCGCTTCCGGCTTATGGGGACTCGTTCCTTTGATATCCTGCGGCATGGATACCGGTTCAGGAAGCCTCGCCGATACGGTGCCGGCAGCAAAAAGGATGGCAGATAAAGCAAGTCTAAGTATTTTCTTCATATGTTCTCCTTAAAAAGAATGACGCAGTGTAAGAGTGTACGTTCTTCCGCTTGCCGCTTCGCTGTCATAAATCACTTTGTCGAAAAGATTGTAAATATAGAATTGGGCGGTGGTGTTCTTCGTGAAACTGTAATTGGCCGATAAGCTGGCGATGAAGAATTTTCCCGCAGAGTAGTACACGCCTGTCGCCGCATCAGGTTCCTGGCGTGCGCTGACATACTGGGCATCAGCAAGAATATCCCATCTCTTATCGGTAAACTCCGCGCCGAAGTGGATAAGGTGTTTCGGAATATCCCAGTTATGTTCGCCATCAATGGATTCCGTTTCCCATGCATAATTCAAATATCCGCTTACCTTATCGGAGAATTGATGGGTAGCACTGAACTCGAAGCCTTTTTTCTTTGCCTTGCCGAAGTTCCTGTACTGGGAATAACCTTTCTTATAGAATACCCCCTTGTAAGTAGATGCTTTGCCCGTGGAGAAATAACGGATAGCATCTTTCGTATCCGCTTTGTAGACAGCAATATTCGCAGTGGTGTCTTTCCATTTTTTCTTCAATCCCAGTTCATACGTATCCGTCTGTTCCGGGTCAAGATCGGGATTGGGCAAAGATCCCCTTGTAGAAGCCGTAGGCACGCCATTGACAATCTTGATGGGGGATCTTTCAGAACGATACACCTGGTAGAGTATAGGCGGCGTGAAGGAATGTCCATAACTTGCATATACAGTGGTATCATTCCCCACAAGGTACTCTAAGGATAATTTCGGGCTCCATGCATTATAAATACCTTCTTCATCGTCCTTCACATAACCGGTCGTAAGGAATTCATGATGGCCGCCATATTTCTTGTAGCGGTCAAAACGGAGTCCTGCGTAAACGGCAAATTTTTCAGAAGCCTGCCATTTATCCTGGAAATAAGCGGACAGGGATTCGTCTTTACCGCGATGTTTTTCATAAGCATTTATTTTACTGCCGTGATTTTTGTAATGGGCCAGATTGTATCTCGTTTGGTCAAAAGAATTTGCCCTGTATGCCAAGCCGCCGATCAGGGTATGGGACCCCAATTCCCAGGTTTTATTCAAATCAAAATCTTTTGTCTTGCTCGGATAAAAAGACTGTACTCCTTCCCCATTCCACGCATAAGTCTCCTCTTCCGTCATGGGCAGCCACGCATCATCTCCGCCGGCACTGCTGTAGCCGTCTTTTTTGATATCTGTATATCCTGCATGGACATGGAACCGGTTTTTATTATCATCATAGAAAATATTGTGCATACCCCATTCTTTTGCGCCTACATATCCGAGAAAATCACCCGGCGCAAAATCTATACCTTTTCCATTAGGGTAAACAACGCTGCCATAGAAAATGCTCTTTCCGGAAGCATCCTTAATCAAAGTGAAGGGATGCTCATAACTGTATTTATGATCCGTATGAAGGTAGGAATAAGTCAAAGACTTGTCATCATTGAAATGATAGGTCAACTTGGCATGGTAACTTTCCGAAGTCCATGCTTTCTCTCCGCGGCCTCCCAAAATGACCCTGCCGCGGCCGTCAATAGGCAAATTACCCGCATCAAATTGCGGTATATTTTCCGTACTGCCTGATACGCGGGAGTCCACATAGTAGCCCCGCCAACCGTCAGTTTTGCGTTTTTCATACCCTGCGCCGATATCCCATTTATCTTTACGGACAGATACATCATAAACCTGTTTTGTCGTACTGTTGCTTCCGTAAGAAAGCGTCACATTTCCATGAACCCCTTCCTCATGGGTATTCGTCGTAATCGAAATGACGCCGCCTGTCGCACGGCCGCCGTAAAGGGAAGAGGCTGCGCCGCGGAGCACTTCAATCTTCTTTATATTTTCCACGGGGATCATCGTCCAGTCTACAGAACCGTTCCACCCCGAATTAACAGGCTGCCCGTCCACGAGGACAAGAACATCGCTTGAAGAAAAGCCGCGGAGAGAAATACCACCGTCAGCAACAGGAGAAAGATATACGCCCGTTTCCTGTCCCAATGCCTGCGCTACGCTTTGGTAGCTGTGATCCTTAATTTCTTTTGCCGTGACCACGGACACGCTGGCCGGCACTTTTTCCGCAGATTCTGCCATTTTTGTCGCTGTAACGACAATGCCTTCCAGCTCATAAACATCAGCTGCATGAGCCGTGCCGCCTGCCAGGGCAAGCAATACCGCCAACCCTAAAACCCCTGATTTTTTCATACTATACTCCTCTCCTTGCATATAAAAAATACCTGTGATAGCCGGCGCCGAAGTCTCCAAATTTCCTTCTCTGCCATATTCCCTCAGGTTCATAAACAAACTGATTCGTGCGGAAAAGTATCATTCATCCCCATCTGCTACTATTCCACATGAATTATTATACTTATATCCATATGTATAATCAATTTGTTTTACATTTTATTGTAATGTTTCCAGTCTATTTATTTAGAAATATATAGTTTTATTCCAAAGATAAAGGAAATCTGCCGGTCTGCCATGGGGACGGCACGGGCCATGGAAATGGGGCCGGTGGAAGGCGCTATGAGTTCCCTTTCCATCTGCATCGCCGGTATCATGACCGTAGCAGGCGCGACCTTTTTTTCCTCCCTGCTGTAAAATTTCACAAAAAAAGCAAAAGCGTATCGTACTTTTGTCCGCGGTACGCTTTTGCTTTTTCCTGTTCTGAGAAATATCTCTGTCCGGCCTTTCTTAACAAGAACCGGATATCAAATGGACGCAGTCTTCATAGAGGCTGATATATTCCGAATCCTCTTCGCCTGACGTAAAGAATTCATTCATCGGTCCTCCCGCGGCATAGTACGCGGCGTAACTGTCCCGGGAACTGTCCGCATTCAGCCCGGAACGATCGAACGTTTTCCTGCTGCCTTTTTTAATCCGTATGCCGTCCACAATCCCTCCATAGAAATGTACACCGACACCTTCCTTTACATAGCTCCAGCTCTGGTATGGAAATCTCCCGTCCTCGCAGTCCGGTTCTCCGTAGAGACGCCGCACCTCTCTCATCTCCATTCCCAGATATACACCATCCACAGACTCAAAATGCTTTCCGGTGAGACGACAGTATACCTGACTTCCATACACCAGTATTTTATAATTCGGACTCATCACATTCCAGCTGATCTGCTCCGTGACCGGCTGCCCTTCATGCAGAAGCACCGCTTTCACTGCCCCTTTTACCCCTCCGCCGGCCACATCATATATGCCGTCCAAAGTGTCTCCGTTCACGGCATGGGGAGTAATCTCCAGCGTCTTTTCTCCATGGATATCCGTCCATGTCCCGCAGATGTGACGAGAAAATTGAGCCTGTCCATAAACCCTTTCTCCCGCAAAGGACACCATTGCCATACCGGTCAGAAACAGACCGATGCCTGCCGGCAGCCACTTCATTCGCATCACGCATCTCCCCTTTCAGATATAACAAAGTTTACGTCAGGTCTTACATAGTCCGCCCATTCGCCGTCCACCACGATTTTAAATCCGGGAAGGCTCCACTCCTTCGCCTCAAGCTTCATCTCATCCATGCTGCCGTGCATTCCATCGGGCTTATTTTTCACAAGGCTGCCGTATATGGTTCGTATACTTTCCACATACAAAGAAATATCCGTATTTCCGACCGCGTTTTTATCTTCCGCCGAAGCGATAATTTTCCCCTGCCCGTCCAGTCCGTACCATTGGGAAAGAACGATTTTCAAATACACCTTTCCCTTTTGATTTTCCAGCACCTCTCCCACTTGCACATGCTTCATTTTCTGTATTCTTTCATCATCAAGAAAAGTCGTTTTGACTCCGCCATGGTAATAGGTAATAATCGCCATATAAGAAATATGTCCTTCACACTGTCCGTTCAGCAGGGCAAAACGGCCTTTAAACGCCCCCTTTTCAAAATCAGCAATCTTATGCATCTGGTCTTCATAAATGGTACTCATCTGGCACATCCCAGGGTGAATCTCTTGCGCCTTCGCAGGATATCCTGTGCAGGCAAAGAATAAAAACAGACATAGAACCCATTTGAAAAATTTCATTTCCGATACCTCTCTTTCCACAACTCAAGATCAATGAAGATGACCGGCCGTCTCAGAATTCTCCCAAAAAGAGAGAGCCATCATCCCCACTCATGCCGATATAGAACCGTCTGGTTCTTCCGTTTCCGTCCGTATAGGAAATCCCGTACTCCGGCGTGTCTCCGTGAAATGCCATGCCGAGCACAAGTGGTCTTTCCGCCGTGAGCCGGTCAGCATAGTAGAGTTCCGTTTCAAAGAACGTCATATTTCCTTCTCCATCCAGATCAGGAATCAAACGCAGCACTTTAAAATCCCCGACCTCATCTTGCGTGGAAAACAGGATCCGCACCTGGTATTCCGACATCTCCGCCATAAATTCATCGTACTCCCCATAATCGGAAAGCGCGTCCTCCGCCCAGCGGGCCTGTACCGTTCCATCTGCCGCCGCTTCATGACCGCAGGCATATTCCGAAAAGGGAACCTTTCCTATCGCTCTTATCCCTGTCCGTAATGTTTCGTCCATTTCAAAAAAACGGCCGCGTGAAATAAATAATTCTTCTGCTTCCGACTTCTTCCACACGCCCGTTGTATTATGGAAATACCCGATTGTTCCCGCACTGCTGTCTTTGATATCTGAGAAATAAAAATCTTCCCACTCTATCCGGCTGCCGTCATAAGAAAGATGACAAGTTCCGAATGCGCTGTACGCCGCGCCGCCGGAGCCGTGGTAATAAAACCGTCCGCCGCCGAGCGCATAATACCCGTTTCTTGCCCACCCGTCAAGAACGGCTGCCGGCGTGCCGTTCCGTATCGTATACACGGCATATACAGACTCTCCGGAACCGGGCATACTCCCTACCAGCAGCTCGGGAACCCCGTCGCCGGTGATATCCTCTATGGCAAAACCTGTCCCCTGAAGCGCTGCTTCCCGTCCCAGGGCATGCACCGTCTCCATAATCCCTGCCGAACCCGCCAGCTGATCATTTGAACCTTCTCCGGCAGCCAAATTCTCATAGAGTGCATCCAGCGTTTCTTTATAAGGCCCGCCTCCGCTCCTTTCAAAATGGGAACAGCTGAACGCTCCTGCCGATACGGCGGTGGCCGCTATACATCCTGACACGGCCAATATCCGCAGCCATTTGGAAAACTTCATAAAATACTCCTTTCCGCCCGACAGCACACTTCATGTCATAAACAATGAACCTTACCTGCATGAAAGAAAATGTATCACATGAATCGGTATTTTTTACCTGTCACATATCTTTTGCCGAATGCATCCCTTTCCTCTGATAATATCCCGGCAGATATCGTTACGGTATCCTTTCCGCCGATACCAGTATTTTTGTATGGGGGTAGTACGTTATCCGGTACATGACATCTTTTCCGCCAGAGATCTGTCCGCCGTCGTACATCGCAAAACTCTTCCGTCCCTCTTCCACGGCAGGTATCAGATCCTCTATCCGTATCGTTTTCCCTCTGACCGTCAGCCCCTCCATCATGGACGCGAGAACCTCCCTGTCTCTTCGCGCAATATGGAAATGGACATATTCATCCCCGCTGTCCATCATCAGATCGAACCGACCTGCCGCCTGGGCCGGCAGAAACCGGCTGTACAAACCGGCGCCTCTTGCCCAGGTCTTCTCATACATCACGTGGCTCAGCGCCATATCTTTGGTCACCGTTCCTGAAAAGACATCCTCCACGCCGCCAAAGCAGTCGGTAAACGGCATCATACCGCACAGGACAAGCATCCCTGCCGAAAGCGCATATTTCACATACTGCCGGATCCTCTGCGGACCGGCCAATACGACCCACATGAAAGACGTGACAGCCACAGTCAGTGACGGTCCCGCCAGCAGCCCTTTCCAGATCAGCCCCGGCACACCGACTGACGGCATATCAAAATACATATCTAAAGCCAGCACTACCGTGGAACTGATCATCACCACCCACGCATAAGGCCGGTTTTTAAGCCGCGGATTCCTCTTCCTCTCCCTGTCCGCCATCGCCTTATCACGCGCGGCAGATTCTGCCAGCGGTTTCCTGTATATCCAAAGCAGAACTATCAATATAAAGATGACAAGATGCAACAGAAGCATCCCCACAAACATTCCACCCATCATAATTCTCCTTTTCAAACGGCCGCCGGTTTACAGCAGTTTTTTCAAAACCGATCACAGCCGTACGCGGGGGCATGCACATAAAAAACCGCTCCCTTTACTTTGTATTATAAAGGAAGCGGTTTTATAAATTCCAGTTTTTCCGTCTTATGATTCCACTGCGCTTTTCAGTTCCTCTACAAAAGCGTCGAGCGGGCGATAGCCGGACATGCGCTTTACAGGCTTGCCGTCTTTAAAAACCACCAGAGTCGGAATGGACATGATATCAAATTCAGCGGCCAGCTGCTGCTGCTCATCAACATCGACCTTTGCGAAATTAATCTGGCTGCCAAGCTGCTTCTCGGCGCTTTCCAGCACAGGCGCCATCATACGGCACGGCTGGCACCAGGTCGCCCAGAAGTCCACAAGGGCGTATCCTTTGTGATTGGTTATTTCCTTTTCAAAGTCTGCTGCGGAATGAATTTCTTTGCTCATCATCATCTCTCCTTTTTAAATTCTATTACATCTATATCTTTCTATACACTTATTATAATATAGACATCTTTCGATGTAAAGGCTCCAATAAACATTTCTTTGAAATCTTTATTTTTATCGGCTGTTTTTTGCCATATAGTATAATGAAAACATTACAAGACAGATTAAGGAGAATCTATGAAATCAGGATATTGGACACGGGAATTTATTGTGGGGCTTTTTCACCTGATTACCCCCTACTGGAACAGCGAAGAAAAGAAATCGGCACGGCTCTATCTCGCGGGTATCATTACCCTCACAATTGCCGCCGTATATATGACACTGCTTTTAAACGAATGGTTCAATTCTTTTTACAGCGCTTTGCAGAATTATGACAGCGACGCAGTTTACCGCGGGCTGCTCCGTTTCACGGGACTGGCCTTCGCCCACATCGCCTTTGCGGTATACAGCTACTACCTGCAGCAGCGCCTGGCGCTTCGCTGGCGGAAATGGATGACGAAAAACTATCTTGCCAAATGGACCGGACAGCAAATGTACTACCGTCTTGAAATGTTTTCCCAAGGCACGGCAGACAATCCCGACCAGCGTATTTCCGAAGACATCAATCTTTTTACGGCACGCACGCTTTCCTTCATGAGCGGGCTGCTCCGCTCGGCAACGACCATCGTGTGCTTTATCTTTGTTCTCTGGAATTTATCGGAAGTCCTATCGTTTTCTGCCGCAGGACAGGAAATTCATATTTACGGCTACCTTGTCTGGACGGCGCTCGCCTACTCCGTCTTCGGCACATGGATCACCCATAAAGTCGGCCACCGCCTCGTTTCCCTCAATTACCTCCAGCAAAAGCTGGAAGCCGACTTCCGTTTCTCCATGGTCCGTCTCCGTGAAACGGCGGAAAGCGTGGCATTTTATAACGGCGCGGCAAAAGAAGAATCCTTCCTGTCAAACCGTTTCATGACCCTCCTCAGAAATACCCTTTTCATCATCAAAAAGCAAAAACAGCTTTCCTGGCTGACAAACAGCTACGCCCAGATCGCCATTATATTTCCCTTTGTCGTCGCTGTGCCGAGATATCTATCTCAAAATATTTCCTTAGGCGGCCTGATGCAGATTGCCAACTGCTTCGGCAAAGTCCAGGACGCCATGTCCTACTTCGTCGATGTATATGCGTCTCTGGCGGAATGGCAGTCCTGCGCGGAACGTCTGCTGTCCTTTGACAGGCACATAGCGGCCATCGAAAAAGAGACAGAAGAAAAATCAGGCAGCCTTGTCCGCGAAGAGACTCCTGACAGGCTCCGCCTCACGGATGTCACCATTTCCGTACCTGCCATGGATGAAAACAAAAGGACACGGGAAATCATTTCATCTGCGAGCTGTTCAATCAAGTCGGGAGAACATGTCATCCTGAAAGGCCCTTCGGGAAGCGGGAAACCCACCCTTCTCCGTACGCTGGCAGGCTTCTGGCCCTACGTCAAAGGACATATCTCCATGCCCGCCCCCTCTGAAATGATGTTCATTCCCCAAAAACCTTACATTCCCATGGGCACCTCTGCCGAAGCCGCATCGTACCCGCTGGAAACGGCAGATAAGGAAATACTTTCCCCGCTCCTTGTAGAATGCGGCCTCTCCCATTTAATGGAAAAGACGGATACCGAAGCGGACTGGAGCCGCATCCTCTCTTTAGGGGAACAGCAGAAACTGGCCTTCGTCCGCGTGTTCCTCAGAAAACCGAAATGGGTCTTCCTTGACGAAGCCACCAGTGCCATGGACGAAGAAACAGAAGAAAAGATGTACCGTCTTCTGACGGCGCTCCCTGGCACAACAGTCATCAGCATCGGTCACCGTTCCACCCTGGATAAATGGCACGACAGGGTTCTCCGCATTGAAAACGGAAAGCTCATCGGATAACAACACCGCTTTTTCCGTTCCACCACACAGGCGCCGTCAATAAGACAAAAGAAAAACAGTCCGTCTCTGTCAGTCCCAGTTTCCCGGACACAGATACAGACTGTTTTTTATGATTCGTAAGAAATGGCGGCAGGCCTGCTCACAGGATAGAATGTCCTGTTTTACGCTTTGATTCCCACCCCCACGCGGTCAGCTTCTATAACTTTTCTAAAATCATCCGTACTGTATACTTTCCCTTTATAAGTAAAAGTTCTTGCAAAAGGATCCACCGCCACATGGTAATATACATGTCCTTCCGGATATATGCGGAAATCTATTTCCAGCTGATTCCCCGCTTCTTCCACATGCTCCAGGTTATAGGAATGGCAAAGGGGCGTGATTTCTTCTCCCGTCACCGCATCGGACAAACCGAACCCATCGATCCAAAGCGCCATACGGAACTCCATAGGGTCTATGATCAGCTTCACCCGTCCCTTAAGCAGCAGTCGTTCCTGTCTGTATTCTCCCATCATATCCTTCTTTCCGCGATATATCCTGCTTAAGATTTTTTCGATTTCATAAACTCGCTGATCTGCGCCCTCGCTACCTTTTGGTAGATAAAAGCCCCTTCCTGATCACATTGATTCAGGTCTGAATAGGATGTCGTTTTTTTCAGATCCAGCGGCTCCACTTCCACCACATCCGTCGCTTCCAACAGTCCCGCCCCATTCTCCGCTGCATCTCGGAGCGCTTTCAGAAGTACGGCCCCGTTCTCCATGAAATAATCATCGACCGCTTTCCGTACCTCCTTATTTCTTTCATAATCGGAAAGAAGTTCTTTCACCTGTTCTGCGGACAGATAAACGCCGGCAGAATAATTTTCGACAATACCCTGCTGTGCAGGGGGTAAAATACCTTCAGGAAGAATATCCTTCCATGGCGTGATATACCTTTCCATCAGCGGGTACTCCTCCGCCATGAAAGAAATGGCAGTCCCCCGCACATAATAATGCTTGCGGAAAAACCCCTGCACCACCGCCATATAAAACCCGTGGGTGGTTTCAAATCGTTCTGAAGGCGGCGTCCCGGCGGCATACTTCATCAGATCCCTGTATTTATTTATGTAAAACGGATCCATCCCCGCGTCTTCCGCTACCGCCTCCAGCCGGGACGTATCCCCTTTCGCCAGGCTGTCCAGCAGGGAAAAATACCATGCATCCATCTGCGCTTCGCTGATCGGATGGAAAGTGATGTCATACCCCATATCCATTCTCCTTTATGCTTTGAATCCTTTTACATCATGATGAATCGGTACAGTAAAGCATGAAACGCCATGTTATAACAAACCTTACAGGCTATACTTCATCTTCCCTTAGCTCTCTGAAATTCCAAAGATGATATCCAAAATAACATTTGCCCGATTGGCCTATAAAAATTCCATGTTCCGGCATGTTGGCCAGTTCCCCCAGGTAAACTAAGGGCAGATCATCGGAAAACGGATAATCAACTGCTGCTTCTTCTTTAAGCGTGACCAATGTTCTTTCTTTCAGCTTACTCATGAATTGCCTCTCTTCACATCATCCGTCCACGCTGAAATGACTTAACTGCTTAAACTCATCATCCATGTATTCCAGCGTAAAGATATGCTCGTAATCAAACGTATGCTCCAGATAATTAATTTCTCCCATCGTAATGTCGATGACAGGTTTCCCCAGTTTGCTCTTTATCTCCTCAGGATTCGTAACTCCATACATTTCTTTCAAATCGGGGGGCAATATGCCGGACGATGTCATCAAGCCTTTCATAATAACCTGCTGCCAGTTTCTTCACCGTATCAGAAAAATCTTCCCCCGGTTCCTCATCCCAGGCAAAGACGATCCCTTCGTACTCATAAACAAACTGACGCAGGTTTTCATCAAACCGCATACTCTCTCCCCCTTATCCGGCATGAAATCAATCCGTTTTACTCCATACATAAGTTTACAGCAAGCCGTCTGCCATCCATAAAATCACGGGCATTTCAACTCCACGGCGTAAGGCAGCCCGCAAAGCGGCAAAAGGGTTGAAGACCGGCCGCAATAAATGAAACAGCAGATGGTTTGAAATAATAAGCAAACAACCATTACCCGGTATGCTTATTAAAAGTCAAAGTAACCCTTCTTACGCCTTTGTAGTATTTGTTCATTGTAAATAAAATTTTAATGTTTTTATATGGCACGCCTTCTGTATTTTCCTCCTCTGTTTCCGGCGGAGAAATCCCCAGCATTTCATAGGGATCTTTCCATTCCCTCCGTTCATCAAAAGCAAGATCAATCCTTACCGGATCGACATATATTTCTTTCGCATCATCTATGACTGCTTTTACAATCGCTGCCTCAGGCAAAGAACAGGGCGAGTCCGATACGTTTTCAGCCTGTAATGTTATCGTTGTAAATTCATACCGGCTCTCACTTTTGAAAATATAGGGTCTGCTTATTTCTCCGGGCTGCAAGATGATATTGTCCAATTCTTCAGGCGTGCCGTTCTCTAAAATAAGGTTTTTGTGAAAGCAGTCACCAAAAGTATCGCTGCCTAAAATAAATGATTTCCCTATATCTGCGTGAAATGTAAAACCGTCCGGATTATCCGCATGCGTTTTTAGCTTCGGCGCTAATTCCTGACAAATTTCTTCGTATGACACAATGCTGAGACCGTCTTTTTTTGCTTTGGATATGTATTGAAATATCAGGGTATCGTCATCATCTGCGCCTTTCAAACGGATACCGGTAATATCCATTCGTATATTCAATAACCCTTCATCAATAAGAACCGGATATTTTTCGGAAACAAAGGCAATAAATCCCATCGCCCTGTCATAAGGCACCTTCAATTCTTCAAGGGATTTAACTTTTGTACGATATACGAAATCAATGGAATCATCAAAAACAAGATCATCATCACCAAGTGCATGCGTTTTTTTGTATTCTTCAACTGCATGCTCACTGAAAACTTCGTCAAAATTTGTCGTTATAGAAGGTGATGTCATGGAAAGAGGATCACGAGATACCGTATAGTAAACAGTAAGATCCGGATATTGGTTCAATGTCACAAACCAGCGATAATAACTCTCATCCTGCTTAATTGTATATGTATCCTTTCCAAATCTGTTATCCAAATACCGGATGATCCTTTCTTGATCTTCTTTTGTATGACCACAGCCGCCGGATAAAACGGTACTGAACAGCAGGAATAAAATGACTATCGGTTTTAAAAATTTCATCTGCCCCACCTTTTATGTTACATACGCAGATATTCTCTACGCACAGAATCCCCTGATCCTTCTATAAAACAGCCGGGAGAATAGCTCCCGAAACCATTATGACGGCGCCGAATATAATCCCCAGTACACACAGGGATAAAACCATACCGGATGTATGACGGTACACCTGAACAGAAAACAAACTGTAATCTACGGGCCGCTTAGTTACGGCATTCACAAGAAACGCGCATGCTTTATCTCTGATACGCACTTCATCATTTAAGGAAACCGTATATGTGCCGGCTTCCGCCTGAAAGGAATACAATTTCAGCCTGGACTTGCTGAGCCCGGTCACAGCGGTACGCAAAAGAGGAGCACACAAGGGAACGGATTGTCCCGTATCCCGGTTGACAAGGGTCAGTCCAAATTCTCCGAGTGGCGCTTTTTTAAACTTTTCCCCGCTGAGCCATAAGCCATATTTCCCCCTTGCAGCAAGCGTAAATGTACCCGTTTCGTTGCTATAGGGCATTTCATAAATCATTTCAGCCTTAGCAAAACGAATAACATATTTGACGCTTATAATCAACAGGAACAGTCCTGCCGGTATTAATAAACAAAATAAGTATTTCATATTCCTCTCTCAAATAAAACTGTATAAAAGCACAAAATTGTCCGCCTGCCGCACCATTTTTTTACAGTCAGCCGCAAGTATCTGTACAGCAATAAATCTGAGTAACCGGCTTTAAGCACGGCGGATAAGCCATAGTGAGTATTACAGCAAGCCATCCACAATCTCAATGGTATACTTCATTTCCGATCACCTGCGGATACGGCTGTTTATGAGTTCCTTTGCCAAGCCGCAGGCCTCCGCTTCATTCTTACCGCTAAAATAATAAATACTGTTATCATCCATATCCGCTTCACTGTCCGTTGCTTCCAGCTGCAGACCGGGAATGTGCCGGATAAGATACTCATCGACTTCCCGGTTAATCTCCAACTCCCTGCTCACATGGAGCTCACCGCCGCCATAATTATAAAAACAGATTCTAATCATTGTCCCCCTCACAAAGACCTGTTCTTTTCGTAAGTCATATCCACCGCTTCAAATGCTGCAAACCTACCAATCTTATAACTGAATCCATTTCAGGCCATGAACATCCTGCAGCCTTAAGGAATGTCCGTCATGGCCGTTTTTTAATTCTATCCCCTTTTCTTCTACAGATATATGGGAATACCGGTGTTCCAAGCCGGCATATTTCCCTCTATGAATGTCAATCATGACACTGGTTATCGGCCTCCATGTATTGTTATTAACTGTTTCTGCCAGTAAATAATAGGCATCTAAAAACAGCAGGCCCCTTCCATACACCAAAAAGGGAAGAGCGACGTCCAGCAGCGGAAGTCTTGCCGAATAAATTCCATCTCCCCAAGGTGATACAATCGTCCGGTTCAATCCTATTTCGCTTCCGTAATAAGCAATAAGCGCATTTTGATCGCAAATATATAAGGGAACACCTTCTTCGGCTACGTAAAATTTTTCCGTGTCCTCTTCCCTTTCTTCTGTTTTATTTTCAATTTTATTGACCGGTTTATCATGCATATCAATCCATCTCATCAATCTTTCGGTTACTCTCTCATATCAAATCGAGGTCAATCATGCCGTTCCGCATATCTGCCACAAATCATATCCTTGTCCCCTTTTCTTCAAGCTTCCCTCTCCGGTCACCCGGCGATTTCCGCATCCTCTATGTTTCCGTTTTTATCCATACGCACAATGATGCAGTGTCCCCAGAAAATATCCCCGTCATCATAATACGCTTCTATTGATCCGTCGTTACGGAAAGCCAATTCGGACAAGGTGATCCGATCTGCAAATTGCTCTGCCGTGATTGGTTCCTCATCAGCATCGCCCAGCCAGTCGTTCGCTGTGTCCAGCATATGACCGGCAGCATAGGCGCGAAGCTGCCGATCCAGTTCGGGCATATTCATTTCATGCTTCTTATATGTGGCTAATGCAGCTTCACAGGTCTCGTCAGAACCTTCATCCGCATCTAAGGTAAACCCACAGTCCGGTGTCTTCATTTCGTACCATTTATACTGCCGGTTTAACAGAAAGTCTCCCCGCTGTGTGTGAATGTATTTAGGCTGCTGTAAATAGGCTGCCAGGGCTTCCAGCTCCTTCTGTCCGGCATCCCATTCCAGAACTTTCAGTACCAGGTACCGATTGTTCCATGACGCCACCCTATTCTCATCTAACATTTTGATTTTTGCTTTTCTGACTAAGAGCCTGTAAATCCCATACTGCTTGAAGTCATAGCCCCAGCCCGCTTCACGATCTGACGAAATAAGCCAGGTAAGAATCCCCTCACGCCGATCCAGCGCCCCTGTTTTGCAGTCTACGGTAGCATCCGTATAGACAAGAGGCCTGAGATAATCCTTCAAGTAAGCTGCGGCACCATTGGGCGCCTCTCGAAGCAGTGCATAGATTTCAATTTCTTCCTGCTCAAACTCCTCTTCAAATTCTTTTACACGTACAATACCCATCATGCCTCCTAATTTTTTAACAACCTGTTTTTATATAAGGATACCATATATTTTCTTCACAGAGTTTATAACCGGATTCCTATTTATATCCCTTGATTTCTTCTTCTGTCATGTTCAAAAGCCCGGCCACCCACATTCCTATGATATCGGAAAGAACGGGGGCACACCTGTATTCCTTTTCTCCATCCGGGTATGTACAGGAACTGTCTCTTATACACATCTCCGAGCCCACGAGACGGACTCCTATCT
>ERZ1027076.328-NODE-328-length-18340-cov-19.303090_pt1 | contig 18340 bp, 18 predicted proteins | sample MGYA00519416_ERZ1027076 | MGnify/ENA primary metagenome ERZ1027076 (study PRJEB26926, sample SAMN06164525) | human gut metagenome | biome: ENVO:00009003; feature: ENVO:2100002; material: ENVO:00002003 | host: Homo sapiens | place: USA | collected 2012 ... | reverse complement strand
TCGCCAGGGATGACGGCTGTAAAATTTAAGGAGTACTCGCTATGGTGCGTTTACGGCGTAGCTTCTCTCTATAGCTTTTGGATATTTGTGATCTGCACCAGGATAAAATTATGATTAAGCAGATTGGAATTACTATAGCTCTGAATCTTCGCATTATATGTTCATCTGATGGAGATACCTGTTCAATGGTCATTGTGGCTAGTGCTATTAAGCATACAGCGGTATTGTAGTTTATCATTCCATTGAATATTAAGGTAGAAATGCTTTTATAAACCGGTTTTATTTTCAGAGTACACATAATTATTAAAGGGTACACTATACAAATTGCAATGGTGATTTCGTTTATATATATAAATGAAATTTGCGAGAAAACAACAAGCAATGTACAAATGACAAGGGAAACTACATGAAACATTAGTAGATTAATTACATAAGATGATAATGAAATACAAAATATGGATAACGACCATGTCCTCTTAATTGCACATGTGAAAATAATAAGGCAAAGGGCCGGCGCATAGTATGCAATATATGGAATATGTATTTTGCAAAAGTATATGATAATAGCAAGGATTAGAGAAAAAAGCATATATTTTATAAATGTATATAAAGAGGGAGTAAATGATTTGGTTAATTTGTCCATTAAATAAAGACTTGTAAATATTATAATCAGGTTTTTCAAAATTGATGTAAGCATATGTACTACTCTTTCTAATAAAAAATAACTACTCTAATAGAATAAGAGAAAATGATTTAGGCTGGTAACCTCCTATATAAAAGGAGGTGCATTGCATATGTTTAAGATAATAGACAGAATATTAGAACTATGGTCACTTACTTCAAAGTTTTAGAACTAAAGTTCATTGCGGAATTTATTAGCATAATGATAAATAAATTCGGTCAATGTAGGAACACCACGCTCATAATTAATTACTGCCGTATAGTTGCGGGCTAAATCTTCAGGATTACCATTAGACCAGGCTTTGTTTATGGCATTTTGCATGGCTCTTTCAATGCTTGCAGGTGTTTTCCCATGATGATTATCTGCTATCAGTTTTGGAAGGTTGGGCACAGCTTCCTTAGTTGCAATGATAATTGCTTCGGTTAAATATTCATAACCGATTGCTTTGGGACTGATACCAACAGCATCAAGTTCTCGATGAATGCGTATGGTAAGCTTACGATTATGTTCAGCGGGAGTAAGTGTGGGAACTGTTGTGTCGGGTGAGGAGTGTTTTTGGATGGCATTCCTCATCATGCGCAATAATTCTACAGGCTTTTGAGCGGAATAATCTCTTTCATATTTAGTAATTATAAAGTCGGCTCCGAGTTGTCGGGCCGCTTCAAGGGTAACATTACTGGTGTTCTGTGTAGTAATCAGAATATAAGGCAGTTTTTCTAAAGCCAAATCATGTAACTTCGATAAGAAGAATAGTCCATTTCCTCCGCCTTCGTGAAGTTCTAAATCCAAAATAATCGCATCAGGAACACAATATTTAACCATGTCAAGGGCTTTGTTAGAGTCATCGGTTATGCCTAAAAGCCGCATATCATCAAGTTGATCTATGTAATTCCTTATTTCTTCGCAGGCAAACTTATCATCTTCAATAAGCAAAACAGTTAATTCACGTTGGTTTTCCATAGACTTTTAATCCTCCATATGTGTCAATTGTACATTAGTATTCGACAAAATACAACACAAACCAACAAAAAATAATAAAAAGTGTAAAGAATATATAAGTTTTTTGAAAAGATAAAAATGATATAATAGTACTAGCAAAACGTAGTACTAATTACACAAAATCTATTTGGAAAGGAGTTGTATATTAAGGATAATTGGGAGAAAATTAGTAGATAATATAATAAAAAATATATAAGTGAGGAGAAGAAGTTAATAATATGAATGATAAAATATTACACAAGGAAATAGATGTAATTCAATCCTGTATACAAAGAATGGCTGATTGTTCATTTAAACTGAAAGGCTGGTATATTTCACTTATTACGATAGCTTTAACATTATTAATTGGACAAGAGTGTAAATTGTCAATTATTGGTTTGTTTATGTTTAGTATTACTACGGTCTTTTGGGGATTAGATAGTTTTTTTCTGAAAACAGAAACATTATATAGATGGAAATATGATTGGGTAATTGATGCTAGACTGAATGGTAATATGGAAAATTTATATGATTTGAATCCTATGAATCGAAAAATGTGGAAAGAAGCTGATAAGAAGAATCCATGCATTATTAAATATGTTCTATCTAAGACTTTGTTACCTTTTTATGGAATTATTTGGTTAATATCAGTTGCTATAATAATTTATATTGTATTGAAATATTAGGAAAAAGTGGGAGGAACTATAATGGAAAGCTTAGGCAGAGTAAATGTATATCGTAATATTATAGAAAATAATGATTTGAAATTGAATGGCGAAATCATAAAGCTATTTAAGCTAAATGAAAGAATCTTAAGAAATATAGAAACACTTTTTTTAATAAGGGATAATATTCAAAATAGAGATTCACTTTTTGAAATGTATATTCAAGATATAATTAATCAGGGGCAAAATTTAGCCGAAGCTGAAGATGTACCCAATTATAGAAAGCTATTAAATGATATTATCGAAATAGAAGAAAGCAAGAAAAAAACAGCAAACAAATTTAATGCGCTAATAAAAAAATTAAGTGAGTTTAACGATAGGAGATTAGAAAATCTGGAAAAGCAGGGAGTATTTATTTTTGCAGATTATAAACCAAAAGGACTAGAGGATTATAAAGATAATGCATATAATAGTTATCTTGAAGAAAATTACAATAATGAAGAGAATAGTATGGTTTTTCTATCATATGCGTATGAGGATAAACTATATACAATAGCGCTTTTCTTTTACTTTCAAATTAAGAAGATTTTCCTTTATATTGATTGGATGAATAATGGAAAAGAAGATAAGGGAAATGTATTGAAACAAAAATTACGTAAAGCATTGGACAATTCTAAACAGTTGGTGTTTCTAAGGACACCAAACAGCGAATTGAAAATAGAGGGAAATTATTATGTAAGACCTTGGTGTTCTTGGGAACTTGGAAATTTTTATGAGAGACAGGGATCAGGACAAAAATTTTTCATTGATTTATATGATCATGGGAAAATCGATAATTTACAGTTAGATGGAATAAAATTATTGACTGGTGTAGCAAATGGAGAATTGAGTGGAATAATACAGTAAATAGTAGTTTACATATCATATTAAGTTCATGAATATTTATATATTTTATAAACTTAACATACATATAATGTGAATTAATAAATATTTATAAAGACTACCAATTGGTATATTTTCATAGTATAATGTTTCTGAAAAACTAAAAGATTTATATTTTATACTACAATATTTACGGGAACATATAATTATGAAATACACAGATTCAAATGAATGGAAATTATATATTGAATTAACAAACAAAAGACCGGACCTCTTTATTCAATCGGAGGATCTTGCCATCATTACTGATCCGGATACTGTAAATGAGTATGTTGCTGATTCAGGACGGAAACTTGGGGTTGTTTATAAAAGTCCATGGAATACAATGCTTGTTGATTTGGTTAAAAATAAAAATGGAGATTTGTTTTCTTATGACAGATTGATTGGTACATCAACAGGAGTACCGGTTGTTACCATTCCTGTATATGATGGTAAGTTTATACTTATCAAACAGTATAGACATGCTATACGCAGCATGCAGTATGGTTTTCCACGTGGGTTTGGAGAAGATGGACTGTCAGCCGAAGAGAATGCTGTTAAGGAGCTTTCGGAAGAAGTTGGAGCAACTTTCACTGATGATGCAAGAATTAAGGTAATAGGAAACATCACCGCAGATAGTGGAATTACATCAGGAAAGATTTCTGTAGTATATTGCGAAATTTCATCTTACGAGGAAAAGATAGGATATGAGGAGATTCAAAAGACGATTTTATTGTCTGGGAGAGAATTGGATGATTGGATAAAAAGAGGGCGAATCGATGATGGATTCACCCTTGCTGCTTATTCATTATTTTCATTGTCAGCGGATTTACGATAATATGAAATGCCACGAGGCTGTTTTGGGGTAACACGGATATCTTTAATAGTTGCCTTGAATAGGTTAAGGCTGTCAAGCAGGTCAGCGAGATGTATTTTATTGGAAATGAGTGATCCAATGATACTGAATGCAATTGTTGATATGAATGCAAAAAGTATTGTTAATATAAGTATATTATGGAAGTCCGGCTCTACAGCACCCTGTATCCAACCCAGTATCGTGTTAACAAAAACAAATAAAAATATACTGGCACCGATTGTACCGATGATTTTGCGGAAACGTTTGTTTAAATAAATCCTTTGTGATTTTATTTGTTCTAAATGATTTTGTTCGTATGTTTCAGCGGATTGTGGAATGGTGTCAATTTTTTCAATTATGCGATCAGCAGTATCCCATGGGGCAAGTTGTACTGAGCTTAAAATCCAGTTATCTAAATCGGGTTTTTCATCTTGATAATAGTGTACTTTGCAGGATGAATTATTGATATTCTGTGAATCTTTCCAGTACGTTATTAGGCGTGAAGCAAAGTCGTTCCAGAAAGAACCTGAAATTCCTGCTTCGCCATCATAGTGTTTACACACATTTTTTATTCCTGATTCAACAACATAATTGTATAATAGGTCGATAATCAGATCGGAGATATGGCATGTATCTGTATATGAGGTATCCTTTGCGAGATATTCATAAATGTGATTTTTCCAGACAGATCGAGAGTTGCTTTTAGGAGGTAGAGTATCATTAATATTGCCAAGTAGTTCATGGACGCTATTGTTGGAAATAGCGGATATCAGTTTGTCCGTGGAAGCAGCTTGTTTAGGCTGAGATTGTAAAGAAGACAAAAGTCTGTCACGGCTATTTAAAAAGAGAGTTATTAATTCGTGTAAAGAAATGTGTGATTTTATGGGCTCAGCAGTAGAAAATTGGGACTGGCTCATGGCAATTACCATTGTAACGACGTTTATAACATAATTCCAGGTATCATTATGTGCTTTTTGTTGTAGAAGTGGGAGGTCGCAGAAGGTTATGGCCTGATGTATATCGTGAATATCATCATGGGTAAGATTTAAACCTTCGAAAGTAGAAAAATGAAATGAATCAGGCGTAGATAGAGCCTGCTGAAAATACTGTGATGCAGTGCGCACAAGAGTATTATCTTGTTTGTAATACTGTGCAACTTTTAAATGCCCTAATTCAAACATGTGAATTATTTGTTCGGATGTGTCTGTGTTTGCTAATGAGCGAAGAAAGCCACGAGAATCAGATAATTGATTAAAAGATAGTACAACAGAGTTACCATTGAGAATAATTTCCTCGAAAAGTGCCTTCTGAGCACGCTCAATTTCTGCTTTGGAATTTCGAACAGAATCCAGTTCGAATAAGTAAACTTGTTTTCTCATTTGTATCCCCTTTCAAATATTGTTATAAAAATTGTATGATATATAAGAAATGATGTCAACAAAATCTATGAAAAGTGTTATAATTTTAGCGTATTAACTATTTAAGAGTTGTAAAATATAGGAATACAAAGTTAAAGGAGAATAAAGTCATGTCAAATTGTTTTAACCCGGCAAATATTTTATTGCCAAAAGACGGCATAGATATGGAAAAATGGTCAGTTATAGCTTGCGATCAGTATACAAGTCAGGCTGATTACTGGAAGACCGTGGAAGAGTTTGTGGGTGATGCACCATCGACACTCAATGTTGTATTTCCGGAGATATATCTGGGGAATAAGAAGAATGACAAGAACTGTGCATGTGAAAATAGCAGTTGTGCGGATGATCATGCAACTGTGTATGCATCAATGTCAGACTCAGAGCGTATCGCTTGTATTAATTCTACAATGGAAAAATACTTGTCAGATGGTATTATACAACAGGTAGTTACAGATGGATATGTACTTGTGGAGCGCACCACAGAGTCAGGAGTCCGTATTGGAATAGTAGGACTTGTGGATTTAGAGGATTATGATTTTGATCCCAAGAATCCTACACTTATAAGAGCAACAGAGGGGACAGTTATTTCACGTATCCCACCAAGAGTAAAGATAAGAGAGCATGCTGCAATTGAACTTCCACATGTAATGCTTTTGGTGGATGATCCTGTTGATAAGGCAGATGCTATATCTGATAAGGGAAAATTAACTGGTATTTACAATATCGGAAATGTAGAACATGGAATAATCGAATATGTATATTCTTTAAAGGACAGTTTCCGTAAGCTTTATGATACAGACCTTATGCAGGGAGGCGGACATATCCGCGGCTATGCTATTGAGGGTGAGGCAGCAAAGCAGGTGACGGATGCATTTGCCAAAAAACAGGAGCAAAGTGGAGGCTTCCTTTTTGCGGTAGGTGATGGAAACCATTCTCTTGCCACAGCGAAGACTTGTTGGGAAAATATTAAAGAATCCGGAAAATTCACAGAGGAGCAGTTGAAAACTCATCCTGCAAGGTATGCTCTTGTGGAAATCTGCAATCTGCATAGTGAGGCACTTGAGTTTAAGCCTATTCACAGACTGCTTACAAATGTTGATGTAAAGGATATGCTGTCGTTTTTTGAAGCTGAAATCACAAAACAGGGACTTGAGAGCACTGAGGGTGATGAGATAGTATTTGAGTATGCTGAATCAGGCAGCGATAACAGTGCAAAACCGGCAAATAGCAATGAAGTGGTTTCAGAAAATAGCGCTGTAACCTGCACAGCACCAATAAAGAGTTCTGGAATTAATATCACAAATAGGGGTGACCGTCTTCCAGTTGAGATACTTCAGGGCATTTTAGATAAGTATCTTGAGACACATGACAATGTGTCGATTGACTATATCCATGGTGATGAAGTTCTTCACGGACTGGTAAAGGAGAAAAATGGATGTGGAATTTTCCTTCAGTCAATTGATAAGAGCACACTTTTCCCGGCAATAAATGCAGGTGGTGTGCTTCCAAGAAAGACATTCTCTATTGGTGAGGCTAATGAAAAGAGATATTATATGGAGTGTCATAATATACAGATAGAATAAACTTGTTCATATAAAATGTGTTGTTAATATAATGTAACAAAAAGCTTTGTAAAGTGTATAATGTCATGAAATATATAAAAAATAATAGGAATAAGTTAAATAAAGTGGATATAAGAATGGATAAAATGAGTATAATAGTTCCATGTTTTAACGAAAAAGAGGCTCTGCCTCTTTTTTATAATAAAATAACTCAGGTGCTTAATGAAATGAGCCAGGAGAGTGAGACAGTGGGATTGTCCTATGAGCTGATTATAGTGGATGATGGCTCATCAGATGGGACGCTCGATATCGCAAAGGAGCTCGCTGCAAATGATTCCGGTGTGAAATACATATCATTTTCACGTAATTTTGGCAAGGAAGCAGCTATGTATGCAGGGTTGCAGCATGCCTCCGGAGAATATGTTGCGATAATGGATGCAGACCTTCAGGATCCCCCGGAAATGCTTCCGAAGATGTATCAGGTCCTTACGAAAGAGGGTTATGATGCAGTAGGCACGAGGCGGGTGACAAGAAAGGGCGAACCACCGATCAGATCTTTTTTTGCAAGAAAATTTTACAGGCTCATGAGTAGAATATCAAAGGCAAATATGGTTGATGGGGCACGCGACTACAGGCTGATGAACAGGAAATACGTGGACGCACTGCTTTCGCTTAAGGAATACAACAGGTTTTCAAAGGGACTGTTTGGCTGGGTAGGATTCAAGGTCAAATGGCTTGAGTTTGAAAATGTAAACAGGGTGGCTGGCGAGACAAAGTGGTCATTCTGGCAGCTCTTTTTGTATAGCCTTGACGGAATAGTGGCATTTTCCAACGCACCGTTATACATCGCATCCATAGCAGGAGTGTTCAGCTTTATTGTCGCAATAATTGCAATGCTCTTTATCATTATCAGGAGACTTGTATTCGGAGATCCGGTAGCCGGCTGGGCTTCGACCGTTGTTATCATACTTTTCATAGGTGGGATACAACTGCTTAGCATAGGCATTTTGGGACTTTATCTGTCGAAGCTTTATCTCGAGGCAAAGGACAGACCGATATATTTAATAGGAGAATCAAATATAGAAAAACCTACAGAGAAATATTAAGGCTTTCTTAAGAATTCTTAATTCGATAGCACATGACATTTTTTTCGGATGTTATGTGCTATAATTTTTTCGGCAACGTTTATTATTGCATGAAAGAGGACTAAGATGAAAAACGTACTGGAGTGGCTTGAGGCCACAGTAGAAAAATACCCTGGCAAGCGTGCATTTTCGGATACTGAATGCAGCATTACGTTTGCGCAGGTGTATGATATAGCAAGAAATACAGGAGCATATCTGATAGAACAGCTTGGAGTGGACAGAACCCCTGTTGCAGTATTTGCCGGAAGAAAAATGGTGACACCGGCATACTTCCTGGGTGTGGTATATGCAGGCAGACCATATGCACCGATTGATGCATCGCTTCCTGACAAGAGAATTGAAAAAATACTTGAAAATCTGTGCCCAAGGGCTATTGTTGCAGACAGAGAAAGCCTGGAGCATGTGGAGAGAATAGTGGATGAGCTGGCAAAGGCAGAAGGCTTCGATAGACCGCAGATATTTATTGCTGAGGATATATCGCGCTTCGAGCAGGTGGCGTGCGCTGATAGTAATTGTAAAATCAGTGAATCAGCAGAAGACGCTGTGACGGATAGTGAGAACGATATGCTCGCAACAGTCCGCAGGCAGATGTCCATGACAGACCCACTGTATATTATCTACACGTCAGGCTCCACCGGCAATCCGAAGGGAGTCATGACATCACATCTGTCACTTATGACATACATCAATGCATATTGTGATGTGATGCATATAGAGGAAAGTGATGTGCTGGGCAATCAGTCACCGCTTGATTATATTGCGGCAATAAGGGATATTTATCTGCCGCTAAAGACCGGTTGCAGCACAGCGATTATTCCAAAAGAGTATTTTATGGAGCCAAATGCCCTGTTTGATTACATGAATGATAAGAAAGTCAGCAGTGTCGGCTGGAGTGTTTCGGCATTTACCATTCTCACATCGCTTGGAGCATTTGAGGAAGTAGGGCTTAAGAGTCTTAGAAAAATCTGCTTCTCAGGCTCAGTGATGCCGTGCAGGGTGCTCAGAAAATGGCAGGAAAATCTGCCGGAAGCGCATTTTGTGAACCAGTATGGGCCGACAGAGGCAACTGCTTCGTGCACGTATTATAGTGTGGATCATCTGGTGGAAGAGGACGAGGTGCTTCCTATAGGAAAAGCCTATGACAATTACAGGGTTTTCCTGATAGATGAGCATGGAAATGAGCCGGCTGTCGGAGAACAGGGCGAGATATGCGTATGTGGACCAATCCTGGCGCTGGGTTATTATAATGATCCGGAGAGGACAGCTGCGGCATTTACACTCAATCTACTCAACAAGGCTTATCCTGAGCGGATGTACCGCACCGGGGATTACGGAAGGCTCGATGAAGCCGGCATACTTCATTTCTGTGGACGTATGGACCGCCAGATAAAGCACATGGGACACCGTGTGGAGCTTGATGAGGTGGAGCATGCCGCCAATGTGGTCGATGGAGTCGCAGAAAGCTGCGTTATATATAATAAAGCAAAAGAGGTGCTGATACTTTTCTACACAGGTGACTGTGACAGGAGAAGCCTTGCGCTGGCACTGAGGGACGAGCTCCCGGGCTTTATGGTGCCAAGGAAAATCAAGAAACTGGAGCAGCTTCCTAAGCTTCCAAACGGAAAATATGATATGAAAAAACTGGAGGAAATGTAAAATGAGAGACACAATTTTAGAGATTTTAGAGGAATTAAGACCGGATGTGGATTTTGAGAAGGAGACAAAGCTGATCGATGACAAAATTCTTGAGTCATTTGATATAGTTTCACTCGTATCGGAGCTGACTGATGAGTTTGACATCACAATCAGACCAAAGGATCTGGTTCCTGAGAATTTCAACTCAGTTGATGCAATAGAGAAGCTTGTGAAAGAGCTTGTGGAGGAATAAAGCATATGAGACAGACACCGTACTATGTATTTGATACGGACGAGTTTGCGAAGAGAGCAGCCATGATAAGGGCTGCTCTTGATTGTAAAGGAGGACGTAGGATACCACTTTGTTTTTCGATAAAGGCAAATCCGTTTCTGCTTCACAGGCTGCCGGCGGGCTTAGACCATGTGGAGGTGTGCAGCCCGGGAGAGCTTGAGATATGTATAGCACTTGGCGTGAAGCCGGAGAGCATCATCTATTCAGGCGTGATGAAGGAAAAATGCGATATAGAGCGAGCCGTTTCGTATGGCGCCGGCATACTGACCTGTGAGAGCATAAGACATGCGACGCTTATATCAGAGGTGATGCTTGAATGTTTGTCTGAAGGCACGCAGGAAGCAGGATTGGTCGAAAAGAAGGCACAGGTCATACTGCGCCTGACAAGCGGCAACCAGTTTGGCATGTCGCTTGAGGATATTGAATATATCATTTCGCATTCGGATGAGTTTAAGGGCATTGCGGTAATAGGCATTCACTACTATTCCGGCACACAGAAGAGCCTGCGCAAAATAAATAAGGACTTGGAAAAAATAAAGTCTGCACTTACCATGTTAAAGGACAAATACAGCTTTGAGCCACAGCTTGTAGAGTATGGCCCGGGACTTTGCGTGGAGTATTTCGAGGATGACTGGCAGGAAAAGGAAAAACAATCACTTGATGAGGCAGCAGAGGTGCTTAGAGAATTTGCCGAGGAATATCCGCTTGGCATTGAGATGGGACGCTTCCTCGCGGCCTCATGCGGTAAATATTACACACAGGTAAAGGACATTAAATCGACAGGTGATGCCAATTATGCGATTCTGGATGGCGGAATTCACCATCTCAATTACTTCGGGCAGAGGATGGCTATGCAGGTGCCACCGATTAAGGTGTTTGATGGTATTGACTGGGAACTTGAAAAATCATCTGATGCATGTAGAGTACGTGGAATGGTTGGATATGAATGTATGAACGTCAATAAAAATATGCAGAAAGCAAATGATTGTGAGGACTATACTTTGTGTGGAAGTTTATGTACAGTTGCAGATGTCATGGTGCGTGAAGTTGTCTTACCAAGACTGGAAATTGATAATATTATAGAATTTGGCCATTGTGGAGCATATTCGGTAACGGAAGCTCCGGTATTGTTCCTGTCAAGAAAATTACCGGCTGTATATGCATATTCAAAGCAAAAAGGTTTTGAATTGCTGAGAGGCTATGTGGCTGCATCGGATATAAACAGAGCACATATGTTTGACTGCATTTAATTTAATAGAAATCTCGTGGATTAATAAGAACCACGAGATTTTTGTTTTAATATATATAATTCAGGATAATTCAGGCTCATTAATATTATTCTTTTAAAATTAGAAAATGTGTGATAAAATAATAGGGTATATTGAATTTTGGAGGTGCTTATGTATCGAAAAAAAAACTCTGAATGGCTTAAACATTTGGATTTTGAGTTATTAGATATTATATGTATGGAAATTGCATTTATGCTTGCGTATGTACTTAGACATGTAGGGCATGAATATTATTTTCCACGAATGTATATGAGATTATGCATTGTACTTGGAGTTATTGATATAGCAGTATTATTTTTTACTAACAATTATAAAGGCATTATACAGCGTAATAAGTGGCAGGAGATTATTGCTACAGCAAAGCATATTACAATAGTTCAGGTATTGCTGCTTATATATGAATATATGACGCAGGAAGCTTATCTACTTTCAAGAACAGTATTTCTTGTAAGTTGGGGATGCGCTATTGTATTGTGTTTTTTCAGCAGATGTGCATGGAAAAAAGTTATTCGTAGAAGAGTTATGGCAGAAAAGAATCAGTCAAGTATGCTCCTGATTACTACAGAAGACAGAATTGTTGAGCTGACAGCAAAATTACGACATAAAGATTATAGAGATTATAAGATAAGTGCAATTTATATAGAACGCGAATTGGCTGATGCAAAGGATAATATTATAGAAACGGATATTCCTATTATCTATGGAAAAAATAGCTTACTGGAATACGTTAGGCAAAATGTTGTGGATGATGTGTTTATCGATGTGTGCAATAGCAAGGAGCAGTTGACAGAACTCTCTGATATATTCTTGCAGATGGGAATTGTTGTACACATAGGCATGGGATATCTTCCAGATAATCTCCCTAACGCTTTTATTGAGAAAATGGGAGAGGCTGATGCGATAACCGCATCAATAAATACGGCAACAGGTTGGCAACTGTCTATAAAGAGAATTACAGATATAATTGGTGCGATAGTAGGACTTATGATTACTGCTATAGCGTTTATTTTTGTTGCGCCAGCTATCAAAATTGCATCTCCAGGCCCTGTGTTTTTTAAACAAAAGCGTGTTGGAAAAAACGGAAGAGTATTTTATATATACAAATTCCGCTCTATGTATATGGATGCAGAAGAACGTAAAAAAGATCTTATGAAAAAAAATGAAATGCAGGGACTCATGTTCAAGATGGAAAATGATCCGAGGATCATAGGATCAGAGAAAGGACCCGGAAAAGGAATTGGCAATTTTATCAGAGAGACAAGCATTGACGAACTGCCACAGTTTTGGAATATACTAAAAGGAGATATGAGTCTTATAGGAACTCGTCCTCCAACAGTAAACGAATATGAACAGTATGACCTGCATCATAAGATACGACTTAGTATGAAACCGGGGCTTACAGGAATGTGGCAGGTCAGTGGACGAAGTGATATAACTGATTTTGAGGAAGTGGTAAGGCTGGATACTGAGTATATAGAGAACTGGTCAATTGGAATGGACATTAGGATACTGTTTAAAACTATTCAGGTGGTGTTAGGTAAAAAAGGTTCGAAGTAGCAATTGAAGCATATAATGTTTTATATTGAATATTTGCTGGATATGAGGTATACTGTACTATAATTTGTGCATATGAGAGGATTAAAGATGAATTCGATATTAGAAGAGAGAACCATAAATTTAAGAGATTTATTTGCAGAGATAGTGCAGAAACTTGCAATAATTATTTTAGTTGCTGCATTATGTGCTGTAATCTTTCCGACATATAAATATGTTAGGGATTTAAAGAATACAAATATAGTAACGGAACTTACAGATGAGGAGAAACAGCAGGTTGAGACATATCTTAGCAAGCAAAGTGCTTATGAAAATATGGAAGAGTATGTGGATAAATCAGATTTTATGAAATTGAATCCTTATAATACAGTTCAGGAAATTATAACATATAGGGTAGACGGTATTGATTCTACAGCTGATGTAAATGGAATTGTAAAAGTGTTTAAAGACTGGATAAATGGCGGTGGAATTGAAGCTATAGATAATGATTTGATAAGCTGTGATAATTCTATTACCAAAAAGTATGTTATTACTGAGAATGAGGTGAATGTATTTACTGTAACTATATGGGCCGCAGAGACATCTGAAATTGTAGAAATGAAACAAAATGCTGAGAGTGGGATAGAGGAGTTTGCCGCAAAGCTTCAGGACACATATAATTTTAACCTGACAAAGACAAATGAGGTGAAATCTAATATTTATAGTACAGAAGTGGAAAGTCGTCAGCAATCCGTTATGACAAATTTGAATACAGTGAAGACGGAATTAGACTCATTATATGGCTCATTTACAGATAGTCAGAAAAATGCAATTAAGAGTGATACTGATGAAAAACAACAAGAGGTAAGTGTAAAATTTTCTATTAAATACATTTTAGCAGGCATGATATTGGCTATAATTTGTTCAATTGCAATAATAATTATTATATATGCAATAAAAGGAAAATTAATCTCAAATGATGCAATATGGGAGGAATTAAATATAATAAATTATGGGAAGGTTATAACAAAAACAAAAGGTGGAATATTTAGGAATCTGGCTGATAAGATTCGAAAAATTAATAAAACGGATAGCATTGAACTTATAGCAGCAAAAATTATGTTAAATGTCGAAGCCGGTAATGTTTTGATTTTTTCGGGAAAAGTTGATGACAAATTAGGAAAACTCTTTATTGATGCTATAAAGAAAGTTGCAGATAAGAATGTTCACGTCAAAATTCTTGATGGTGAAATGAATGATGTTGAATTTATGAAAAATAAAGTCGAAAATTATAAGGTGGTTTTATTGACACATCCGTATAATGATAGTGTTGTAGATATTGTTAAAGATGTTTTAGAAAGAAAAAATTATCATATAGATGTAATTGGGAATGTTGAGGTAATATAAATGAAGGATGTTAAAATATGCTTGGTGGGCTCGTCGGGGGGACACTTATCTCACTTATATATGCTAAAGCCATTTTGGAAAGACAAGAATCGTTTTTGGGTTACGTTCGATAAAGAAGATGCAAGAAGTCTTTTAGAAGGAGAAAAAATGTATCCTTGTTTTTATCCAACTAATCGAAGTATTAAAGCTTTGATTAAGAATACAATAATTGCATGGCGAGTTTTACGCAAGGAAAATCCAGACATTATAATATCATCAGGTGCAGCTGTTGCAGTACCATTCTTTTATTTAGGTAAGTTGCGAGGAGCGAAGCTGATTTATATTGAGGTCTTTGATCGTATTGATAAGCCAACAATGACAGGGAAGATGGTGTATCCAATAGTTGATAAGTTTATAGTGCAGTGGGAAGAACAGAAGAAAGTATATCCCAAAGCAATAAATTTGGGAAGTATTTTTTAGAAAGGTAAATTATGATATTTGTAACAGTAGGAACACATGAGCAACCATTTAATAGACTGGTTAAAGCTATTGATGATCTGAAAAAAAACGAAATTATAAAAGAAGATGTTTTAATACAGACGGGATTCAGTACTTATGAACCTAAATATTGTCAATGGAGTAAATTGATACCTTATCAACAAATGGTTAATAATATAGAAGAAGCACATATAGTTATAACTCATGGCGGACCAGCTAGCTTCATTATGCCGCTTCAAATGGGAAAGACACCTATAGTGGTGCCAAGGCAACATCAGTTTGATGAACATGTTAATGATCATCAGCTTGAGTTTGCAAGAAATGTGGCTGAGAGAATGGGAACAATTATTGTTGTAGAAGATATTCGAAAACTGGAGGAGTATATAACTAATTATGATGAAATAGTTACAAGTATGCAACATGGTATGAATAGTAATAATGCAAAATTTTGTGAAGAATTAGAGAAAATTGTAGAAGAGATGTAATGAAGAAAATAATTATAGTTAGTACTGTTGGACTGATATATGATGGGATTACTAGTGTAATAACATCTTACTTAGAAGCTATGAACAGAGAAGATTTGAAAATCTATGTTGTCTCAACAATTATGTCAGAATCCAAAATTGAAAAAAAAATAGAAGAATTAGGATGTGAAATTGTTCAGCTACCGTCTAGGAGAAAAAGCCCAATTGTTTATTTTTTTTCTTTGGCGCATTTTATAAGAAAAAATAATATAGATGTTATTCATGCACATGGAAATAGTGCTACTTTGAGCATAGAATTATTAGCAGGATTTTTAGGAGGATGTAAAAGAAGAATTGCTCATTCTCACAATACAAGATGCGATCAGGTTAGGGCAGATAAAATGCTTAGACCATTGTTTAATTTATTATATACTGATGCGTTGGCATGTGGCAATGAAGCTGGGCTGTGGCTGTTTGGTAATCGAAAGTTTAAAGTATTAAAAAATGGTAGAAATGTAAAAAAATATTCATTTTCATTAGAAAAAAGAAATGAAATGAGAAAAAGGCTGGATATATCAGATTGTATAGCAATCGGACATGTTGGTGGATTTTTTGAACAAAAGAATCATAAGTTTTTAATAAAGATATTTAGAGAAGTACTTAATAGAAAGCCAAATGCAAAATTATTTTTGATTGGGGATGGGCCTTTAAAAGATGAAATCATGAAAAACGTTTCAGATATAAGAAAAAGTGTTATATTTGTGGGAACTGTTGATAATGTAAATGATTATATGCAAGCAATGGATATAATGGTTTTACCATCGCTGTTTGAAGGACTGCCACTTGTGGCAATTGAATGGCAGATAAATGGTCTGCCTTCATTATTATCTAATACTATTACAGAGGATTGTAATATTACGAATATGGTTAGATTTGAATCGCTTGAGGAAGCACCTTATATTTGGACTAATGATATTTTGGAAATGTTAGAAAAAGAAAACAGATTGGAAAATTCTCAAAAAGCAATTAGTTTGGTTAGAAAAAATGGCTTTGATATATACGATAATGCTAAAATTTTAGAGAAAATTTATAAATCCTAGTGACAAATTGGATAAAATAATGATTGATAGGAAGAAAAATGAAAGTTTTAAATTTATTATCTGCAGGTGGAATAGGCGGAATAGAACAGTTATGTAGCAATATTGCTAAGTATGCTAAATATGACAATACATTTTGCTTTATGTTTGAAGACGGACAAATATATAAAGAAATGAAGAAATCAGGGGCTGATGTAATCTCTTTTGCAGAATGTTCTTCAAAAAAAATATCAAAAAAAAGATGGGAAAGCTTATGCGAATTAGCAGAAAAAGCTGATATAATAGTTACGCATCATTGTACCATAGCGTTGCATATTTATTATTGTGCATTAAAAAAAAGATTTAAAAATAAAAAATTTGTTATGACTATACATTCATGCTTTGATCCGGAATTGAATTATAATTATGGATCATGGATTAAGAATAAAATAGCAAAATGGAATATAGAAGAGGCACTGAAGATATCTGATAAGATAATATTTGTTTCTGAAGCTGGACGAAGATCATATTTAGATAATTTCAATATTGATGTAACAAAAACGAAAGTGATCTATAATGGAGTCGAAGTGTCAGCGATATCTATTGATAGCATAAAATTAGAGAATAATTATACCCGTATTACTTATATTGGCAGAGTAGAAAAAATCAAAGGTTTGGATTTATTTGTATGCGCATTAAAAAAATTATTGAATGACGATTCAAACATTAAAGTTTGGATAATTGGAGACGGCTCTTTTAGAAATGAATTGGAAATGCTGGTTCAAAAATTGGATTTAACAGGAGTTATAGAATTTACAGGAGCAAAAAGAAATATTGGTGACTATTTAAGAAAGACTGATTTATTTATATATCCATCTACTTGTCAGGAAGTATTTGGGATTTCTATAGTTGAGGCTATGTCATATGGAGTACCTTGCGTTGCTAATAATGTAGGAGGAATACCTGAGATTATAGAGAATGACTACAATGGTTTCATTACTTCTAAGACAAATGATGATGAATTATATAAATGTATGTATAAATTTATAAAGTTGGATCCAAAGTTAATTACACAAATGAGAAATAATTGTTTATTGACCGCTGAAAAATTTAGTATTAATTGTACTATAGATAATTTGGAAAAAACTTTAAAAGGAATGATGTAAATTGATAAGGAACAAAAAAGATTTAAAGCAATATTTAAAGCAGGACAAACAACAACTTGGGATAACAAGAAAATACCCAAGACCATTTACTGACGAAATTTGGAAATATGAGATTGCACTTAGAAAGTATGAATATTGGTTGAATACTTCAAAGTCTAAAGCTAAGAAGCTTATTCTCCAATTTTATAAATTAAGATGGCATATATTAGGTGTTAAATTAGGAATTTCAATTGGTCCAAATGTTTGCGATAAAGGACTTAGCATAGCTCATTTTAATTGCATTAATATAAATCAGTGTGCTGTTATAGGAGAAAATTGCAGGATACATGAGGGTGTTACGATAGGTGCCTCAGGGGGGAGTGATGCTCCAATAATAGGAAATGATGTTTTTTTAGCATCAGGATGCAAGGTGATGGGAAAAGTAAAAATTGCTGATGGATGTGTAATTGGGGCTAATGCAGTAGTAGTTAAATCAGTAGAAGAAAAGGGAGTAACTGTTGGTGGCGTTCCAGCTAAAATAATAAGTAAGAATAATTCTGACAAATTTATTTATTGGTATAAATAAAGGATGGAGGAGCTAGTGTGATAAATAGGTTGAAATATAAGAATATTATATTGATTTTTCTATTGATTCCATTTCTGTGTCCGAGAGGTTTTTTGGAATATTTTAGTTTTTATAAATTATTTCTCACAGCATGGTTATATTTATCAGTAGGCATAATTTATATCTGTCTCTTATACACATCTCCGAGCCCACGAGACGGACTCCTATCT
>ERZ1027076.322-NODE-322-length-18490-cov-4.302631_pt1 | contig 18490 bp, 15 predicted proteins | sample MGYA00519416_ERZ1027076 | MGnify/ENA primary metagenome ERZ1027076 (study PRJEB26926, sample SAMN06164525) | human gut metagenome | biome: ENVO:00009003; feature: ENVO:2100002; material: ENVO:00002003 | host: Homo sapiens | place: USA | collected 2012 ... | reverse complement strand
CATACGAGATAGGAGTCCGTCGCGTGGGCTCGGAGATGTGTATAAGAGACAGGCGGCTGGGCTCCCCCGCCAGCACAAGGGCTTCGCCCTTGCCGTAGCTGCGCACACTGCCCCCCAGCCTGGACAGCAGCGTGCTGAGCTCCGCAGCGGAAAGCCCCGCGAACAGCGTGGTGGTTTGTAACAGCGGCAGATAATTATTCATCGCAACTCCGCAGAGAAAATAGCGTTCTCCGCAGCCTCCTGCAATTACGTTGCGCACGCAACGGTATTTTTACCCCTATTATAGTAAACTGGAACGCGCAAAGCAAATGATTTTGCAAAATTTTTCAAAAAAAGACCGGTTTCCGCTTCCCGTACTGGGGCGTGCCGGGTGTGAAAAGGAGTATTTCATGAAAAAGATCCTGTCCTTACTGCTGGCGTTCAGCCTTGCACTGAGCCTTGCAGCCTGCGGCGGCAGCGCAAGCTCTGCCGCTTCCAGCACGGTGGTGTCCGAGGCTGCTTCCTCTGCGGCTGCTTCTGATAAAGAGGCCGCAGCGCCGCTGTCTGCCACCGAGCCGCTGCGCATTGCGGGCCTGAAGGGCCCCACCACCATGGGGCTTGTCAACCTGCTGTCGATGGAGCAGGCCGGTACTGCCGCCATGGACTACGATCTGCAGCTTTACGGCGCTGCGGATGAGATCGTGCCGCTGCTCATCAAGGGCGAGCTGGACATGGCTGCTATCCCGGCCAATCTGGCTGCGACCCTGTACCAGAAAACCAGCGGCGGCATTCAGGCCGTGGCAGTGAACACCTTGGGCGTTTTGTATGTGGTGGAGCAGGGCGACACCGTCCACAGCATGGCCGACCTCAAGGGACGCACCATCCTGTCCACCGGCAAGGGCACTACCCCGGAGTATGTGCTGCGCTATCTGCTTACCGCCAACGGCCTTGACCCGGACAAGGATGTGGACATCCAGTATTACAGCGAGGCTACCGAGGTGACCGCCCAGATGGCAACCACGCAGGATGCCATTGCCGTTTTGCCCCAGCCCTATGTGACCGCTGCCGGACTGAAGGACGACACCCTGCGGGTAGCCCTTGACCTGACCGCCGAGTGGGATAAGGTGGCAGACACCCAGCTGATCACCGGTGTGACCGTGGTGCGCAAGGCCTACGCCGAGGAGCACCCGGACGTGGTAGCCGCCTTTCTGGCAGACTACGCCCAGAGCGTGAACGCCGCCAACACCGATCTGGACGGCACCGCCGCCCTGTGCGAGGAGCAGGGGGTGGTGGCAAAAGCCGCCATTGCCAAAAAGGCACTGCCCAACTGCAACATCGTCTGCCTGACCGGCGAGGAACTGAAGGCGGACGTCTCCGGTTACCTGCAGGTGCTCTACGATGCCGACCCTGCCGCCGTGGGCGGCACGTTGCCCGGCGAGGACTTCTACTGGACAGCCCAGTAACAGCCTGAAAAAAGCATTCCATCTCCCGCCGCTCTGCCGTGGTACGCAGCGCGGCGGTTTTTGTTTCCCGGTTGCAATTCCGCTGCAAAAGTTCTACAATAGAGACACATTATAGAATATGGAGGGAAAACCTATGGCTTGCACTACCATTCTGGTCGGCAAGGCAGCATCGTACGATGGCTCTACCATGATCGCCCGCAACGATGACTCCGGCTCCGGCCATTTCACCGCTAAAAAATTTACCGTGATCCACCCGGAGGATCTGCCCAAGACCTACCGCAGCGTCCTCTCCCATGTGGAAATCCCCCTGCCGGAAGGCGCACTGCGGTTTACCGCCATGCCCAACGCCGTGGAGGGCAAGGGCATCTGGGCGGCTTCCGGTGTCAACGCCGCCAATGTGGGCATGACCGCCACCGAGACCATCACCTCCAACCCCCGCGTGCTGGGCGCAGACCCGCTGGTGGAGTATCAGCCTGCCAAGGGCGAAAAGCCCGAGGTGCCCGGTGGCATTGGCGAGGAGGATATCGTCTATCTGGTGCTGCCCTACATCCACTCTGCCCGTGAGGGCGTGCTGCGTCTGGGCAGCCTGCTGGAGCAGTACGGTACTTACGAGATGAACGGCATCGCTTTTCAGGATGTAAACGAGATCTGGTGGCTGGAGACCATCGGCGGTCACCACTGGATTGCCCGCCGCGTGCCGGACGATGTGTATGTGGTCATGCCCAACCAGCTGGGCATCGACACCTTTGATCTGGAAGATGCCTTCGGTGCACAGGAAAACTACCTCTGCTCTGCCGACCTGCGGGAGTTCATCGCCAAGAACCACCTCGACCTTTCTCTGGACGGCGCACTGAACCCCCGGGACGCCTTTGGCAGCCACGATGACGCCGACCACGTTTACAACACCCCCCGCGCATGGTATATGCTGCGCTACCTCAACCCCCGCACATGGGTGTGGGAGGGTGCCGACGCCGACTACACCCCCATGTCCGACGACCTGCCGTGGTGCATGGTGCCGGAGCGCAAGGTGACCCCGGAGGACATCAAGTATATGCTGTCCAGCCACTATCAGGGCACCCCCTATGATCCCTACCTGAGCTACGGCGACAAGTCCGCAAAGGGCGCATACCGCTCCATCGGCATCAACCGCAACGACTTTATGGCGCTGTTGCAGATGCGCCCCGACCAGCCGGAGGAATCCCGCGCTGTGGAGTGGGTGGCCTATGCCTCCAACGCCTTCAACACCATGGTGCCCTTCTACGCCAACGTGGAGCGTACCCCGGAGTATCTGGCCAACACCACCGGCACCGTGTCCACCGATAACTTCTACTGGACCAGCCGTCTGATTGCCGCCATGGCAGACGCCTCCTATAACAAATCCCTGTTCCACCTCGAGCGCTATGAGGAGGCCGTGCTCTCCGCTGCCCGCGCACTAGTGAACGGGTACGATGCAAAGCTTGCCGCCGAGCCGGACGCTGCCCGCCGCGCCGCCCTGCGGGAGGAAGCCAACACAGCTATTGCCGCCATGCTGCAGGAGAAGGCCGCCGACACGCTGGACAAGGTTCTGTTTGAGCTGAGCAGCCAGATGAAGAATGCTTATTCCCGCTCGGATGCCTGATGTAAACCAGCCGGAGCACCAAAACCGGTCACGACCGGTCACAGAAACGCAGAAAAGACCACCGCATACACAAGTGCGGTGGTCTTTTTGCGTGCAAAAAGCTCTTGTATCCAAGGCGTTGGAAATTCTGCACAAAAATGATGAAAATTCTTTGTGATCGAAAATGACCGAAGCTGATTGATTTTGACAAGATTTTTGCTATAATAAAGATGCAAACAACCAAAACACGCCAAGACCGTGCGGAAACGGTCAGGCGTGGGAAGGAAAGAAGGGAAAAGACACCATGCTGGCGGAGGAACGTTTTGCGCTGATCCTAGAGCAGCTGAACGAGCAGCGCACCGTGACGGTGCAGCAGCTGTGTGAGGCGCTGCACACCAGCGAATCCACGATCCGGCGTGACCTGACCGAGTTGGACCGGCAGGGCAGGCTGACCAAGGTACACGGAGGGGCCACCCTGCCGGACAGCCGCTTTCTGGCAGACGAGCCTACCATGGAGGCTAAGGAGACGCTGGCGGTAGCCGAAAAGCGCAGCATTGCCGCAGCCGCCGCAGCGCTCATTGCTGCCGAGGATTTTGTATTCATTGATGCAGGCACCACCACGCTGGAGCTGGTGCGGGCGTTGACGGGTGTGGCGCTCAAAGCCACCTATGTGACCAATGGCGTGGCGCACGCCCGGCTGCTGGCGCAGAAGGGTTGTCGGGTGTATCTTCCCGGCGGGCTGCTGCGCCCCCAGACCGAAGCCATCGTGGGCGCTCCGGCGGTCAGCAGCATCCAGCAGTATAACTTCACCAAAGCATTCATGGGTGCCAACGGCGTGGCGCTGGAGGCGGGCTTTACCACCCCGGACCCCGAGGAAGCAGCGGTAAAGGCCGCTGCCGTCCGCCGCGCCCGGGAAAGCTGGTTCCTTGTGGATGACGCCAAATTTGCTAAAATTTACCCGGCGGTCATCACGGACCTGCACGGCGGTGCCATCCTGACCAACCGCTGCCCGAACCCGAAATATAAGCAGTATACGTTCGTAAAGGAGGCAGAAGCATGATCTACACCGTTACTTTTAACCCGGCTATTGATTACGTTGTGCGTCTGGACGCACCGCTGGAGGTGGGTGAAGTGAACCGCGCCCAAGGCGAGGATTGCGTGCTGGGCGGCAAGGGCATCAACGTGTCCGGCGTGCTGGCGCAGCTGGGCTGCGAGAGCGTGGCACTGGGCTTTGTGGCCGGTGAGACTGGCGCATGGCTGGAGCGCGGTCTGGCGGCACAGGGGCTCAAGACCGACTTTGTGCATCTGGAAAACGGCATGACCCGCATCAACGTCAAGATCAAGGCCGGGCAGGAGACTGAGCTGAACGGCGCAGGCCCTGCCATCCCGGAAAGCGCTTTGCAGCAGCTGGAAGCCCAGCTGGACAAGCTGGCCGAGGGCGATATCCTTATTCTGGCAGGCAGCATCCCGGCAAGCCTGCCGCAAAGCGTCTACGAGCGGCTGCTGGCGCGGCTGCAGGGCAGGGGCGTGCGCGCCGTGGTAGATGCCACCCGCGACCTTCTGGTAAACGTGCTGCCCTACCACCCCTTCCTCATCAAGCCCAACAACCATGAGCTGGGCGAGATCGTGGGCAAGGTACTGACCACTGACGCAGAGATCGTGGCAGCTGCCCGCACTTTGCAGGAAAAGGGCGCGCGCAACGTGCTGGTAAGCATGGCCGGAGACGGAGCGCTGCTGCTGGACGAGCAGGGACAGGTGCACCGCATCGGTTGCCCCAAGGGCAAGGTGGTCAACAGTGTAGGCGCAGGCGACAGCATGGTGGCCGGTTTTGTGGCCGGGTATCTGCAAAGCCGCAGCTACGCGCAGGCACTGCGACTGGGCACAGCCTGCGGCAGCGCCACGGCCTTCAGCCTTGGGCTTGCCACAAAGGAAAAGATCGACGAGCTGCTGGCGCAGCTTTGATAGGATAAAAGGAACAAAGGAGGAACGTTTATGCGCATTACCGAGTTATTTACCGCACAGTCCATTGCGCTGGACGAAGCGCTGCAGACGCAGGAGCAGATCCTGAGCCGTCTGGTGGAGCTGCAGGCTACCCATGGCAACATCACCGACAAAGAGGCTTACAAAAAGGCACTCTACGCCCGCGAGGCCGAGGGCTCTACCTATGTGGACAACGGCATCACCGTGCCCCACGCCAAGACCAATGTGGTCACCCGCCCCAGTCTGGCCGCCCTGCGGCTGAGCACCCCGGTACAGTACAACGCTGAGGATGACGGCACCACCGACCTGCTGTTTGCCATTGCCGCCCCGGAAAACGGCAGCCTGCACGTTGATATGCTGGCCCGCATGATGCAGATGCTGATGAACGAGGACTTTGTGGAAAAGCTTAAAGCCGCCAAGACCCCCAAGGAGTTCTTGGAGTGCATCGACGCGCAGGAAGAAGCACAGTTTGGCGCAGAGAGCTTTACCCAGCAGGCTATCCCGCAGGACGGCTACCGCATTCTGGCTGTGACCGCCTGCGTCAACGGCATTGCCCACACCTACATGGCCGCCGAGGCACTGACCAAGGCCGGTGACAAGCTGGGTCTGCCCACCAAGGTGGAGACCAACGGCTCGGACGGCGCAAAGAATATCCTGACCCGCGCCGAGATCGCCGCCTGCGATGGTATTATCGTAGCAGCGGAGAAAAAGGTGGACACCGCCCGTTTCGACGGCAAACCGGTGCTGTTCACCCGCGTGGACGACGGCATCCATAAGCCGGAGGAGCTCATCAAGAAGATTGCCCATGGCGAGGTGCCTGTGTTCCACGCCGAGGGCGGCGCAGCAGCCGAGGACGACACCGCCGGTAAGGACAGCTTCGGCCGCAGCCTGTACAAGAACCTGATGAACGGCGTTTCCCACATGCTGCCCTTCGTGGTAGGCGGCGGCATCATGATCGCGCTGGCCTTCCTGCTGGATGATTACAGCATCAACCCCGCAAACTTCGGCATGAACACCCCCGTTGCCGCCTTCTTCAAGACGGTGGGCAACGCAGCCTTCGGCTATATGCTGCCCATTCTGGCAGGATTCATTGCCATGTCCATTGCCGACCGCCCGGGCTTGGCCGTAGGCTTTGCCGGCGGTGTGCTGGCCATGAACGGCACCAACTTCACCGACCTTGCCGCAGGCAGCACCACCGGCATCTCCGGCGGCTTCCTTGCAGCGCTGCTGGCCGGTTTTGCAGCAGGCTACATCGTGCAGTTCCTTAAAAAAATCACCGAAAAGCTGCCCGCCAGCCTGAACGGTATCCGCCCCATGCTCATCTACCCGCTGGGCGGCATTCTCATCGTAGGTGCGATGATGTGCGCCGTGAACCCGGTCATGGGCATGATCAACACCGCCACGACCGACTGGCTGAACGCACTGGGCGGCAGCTCCAAGGTGCTGCTGGGCGCCATCGTGGCCGGTATGATGAGCGTGGATATGGGCGGCCCGGTCAACAAGGCAGCCTACGTCTTTGGCACCGCAGCCCTTGCCTCCGGCAACTACGAGGTAATGGCCGCCGTCATGGTGGGCGGCATGGTTCCTCCCATTGCCATTGCCCTGTCCACCACCTTCTGCCCCCGCAAGTGGACGCTTGACGAGCGCCGCAACGGCATTGTGAACTACGTCATGGGCCTGTGCTTCGTGTCTGAGGGCGCTATCCCCTATGCAGCAGCCGACCCGCTGCGCGTCCTGCCCAGCTGCGTTGTCGGCTCTGCGGTCGCCGGTGCGCTCTCCATGACCTTCGGCTGCGCACTGCGCGCACCCCACGGCGGCATCTTCGTATTCCCGGTGGTGGATCACGCTGCGCTGTACTGTGTGGCGCTGGCTGTGGGCAGTGTGCTGGGCGCAGTGATCCTGAGCCTTGTCAAAAAGACCCAGCCCGCCGAGGCGAAGTAACAAGCCATTTTCTTTCTCCATACGGATAGTTCTTCATAAGAGCAAAGGGGACTGCCGCACACCGCGGCAGTCCCCTTTGCGTTTTGCACAGGCACCATTTTCACAAAAAACAGGACAATATACCGCCCAAAACGGCCTATCCTGCCGGAATTGCGTTCAGCGCTTTGTTTTGCATTGCACCCCACCACGGGCTGTGGTATACTTATATTCGTGATTTTAAAGCCCGGGTATGGTGTGCCGGGCCACCAGAGAGGAAACGAACGATGAAAATAGGATTTGACAACGACAAATATCTTGCGATGCAGTCCGAGCATATCCGCGAGCGCATCAAGAAGTTTGACAATAAGCTGTATCTGGAATTCGGCGGCAAGCTGTTCGACGATTACCACGCTTCCCGTGTGCTGCCCGGCTTTCAGCCGGACTCCAAGCTGCAGATGCTTTTGCAGCTCAAGGAGCAGGCTGAGATCGTCATCGTCATCAGCGCCGAGGACATCATCAGCAGCAAGGTGCGCGGCGACTACGGCATCACCTACGATCTGGACGTGCTGCGTCTCATCGACGCTTTCCAGGAGATGGGGCTGTATGTGGGCAGTGTGTGCGTGACCAAGTACACCGCCGCCGCCGAGGTGGAAGCCTTTGAAAAGCGGCTGAACAGTCTGGGCATCCGCACCTTCCGCCACTACAAGATCCCCGGCTACCCCAACGATGTGGCCCGCATTGTCAGCGACGAGGGCTACGGCCGCAACGAGTACATTGAGACCGAGCGCCCGCTGGTGGTCATCACCGCGCCCGGCCCCGGCAGCGGAAAGATGGCCGTCTGCCTGTCCCAGCTGTATCATGAATATAAGCGGGGCGTCAAGGCCGGTTACGCCAAGTTCGAGACCTTCCCCATCTGGAACATTCCCCTGAAGCACCCGGTCAATTTGGCCTACGAGGCTGCTACCGCCGACCTGAACGATGTGAACATGATCGACCCCTTCCATCTGGAAGCCTACGGCGTGACCACCGTGAACTACAACCGCGACATCGAGATCTTCCCGGTGGTGAATGCGATGTTCGAGTTAATTGCAGGGCAGAGCCCCTATAAGTCCCCCACGGACATGGGTGTGAACATGGCCGGCAACTGCATCGTGGACGACGCAGTCTGCTGCGAGGCCTCCCGCAAGGAGATCGTGCGCCGGTACTACAAGTGCCTGTGCGAGCAGAAGATCACCGGCACCGCCAAGGAGAGCGAGCGCTACAAGCTGGAGCTGCTGATGAATCAGGCCGGGCTGACCATGGGGGCCCGGGAAGTGGAAAAGCAGGCACACGCCCGCAGCGAGGCCACCGGCGGCGCACCGGCTGCTGCCATTGAGCTGAGCGACGGCACTGTCATCACCGGCAAGACCGGCCCGCTGCTGGGCGCTACCGCAAGCGCCCTGATCAACGCGCTCAAGTATCTGGCGGGCATCCCGCAGGAGACGGATCTGGTCAGCGCCGCTGCCATCGAGCCTATCCAGACCCTCAAGACCAACTATCTGGGTGGCAAGAACCCCCGTCTGCATACCGACGAGATCCTGATCGCCCTGTCCAGCTCTGCCGCTTCCAGCGAGCTTGCCGCAGCAGCCATGCACCAGCTGCCCAACCTCAAGGGCTGCGATGTGCACTCCACCGTGCTGCTTTCCAGCGTGGACAGCAGCACCCTGAACCGTCTGGGCATGTACCTGACCTGCGACCCCGTCTACGAGGAAGAGGATCGCAAGTACCATAAGCTGTAAAAATAAAAAGAAACTGGTAAACACCCCGGTCAGCGCCGTCAGGAGCTGACCGGGGTGTTATTGCTTGCCAGTTGTACGCAGTTGTGGTACACTTGTTCTGCTTAATTTTTATAGCAGATAGGAAAAGAGGAACAACAACATGGAACAACAACACAAGCGCAGCGCATTCTCCGGTAAGATCGGGTTCGTGCTGTCTGCCGCAGGCGCTTCGGTGGGTCTGGGCAACATCTGGCGCTTCCCGTATCTGGCAGCCAAATACGGCGGCGGCATTTTTCTGCTGGTATACATTCTGCTGGCAGTCACCTTTGGCTATACCATGATCGTGGCCGAGACCGCGCTGGGCCGTATGACCCACAAAAGCCCGGTCAGCGCCTACGCCCACTTCGGTAAGGGCAAGGGAATCCGGTTCGGTGGTTGGATCAACGCCATCATCCCCATTTTGATCGTGCCGTATTATTCGGTCATCGGCGGCTGGGTCATCCACTATCTGGCCGAGTATCTGTGCGGCCGCGGCAGCAATCTGGCAGTGGACGGCTACTTCTCCGCCTTTATCACCAACGGCTTGCAGGCCGAACTGGCCTTTTTGCTGTTCAGCCTGTTCACGCTGGGCATTATCTTTGCCGGTGTGCGCAACGGCGTGGAGCGCGTCTCCAAGGTGATGATGCCGGTGCTGGTGGTGCTGTCGCTGGTCATTGCGGGCTACTCTGTCACCCGTCCCGGTGCACTGGCGGGTGTGAAGTATTTTCTGGTGCCCAACCCCAAAAACTTCTCCTGGATGACCGTGGTCACCGCCATGGGGCAGATGTTCTATTCTCTGTCCATTGCCATGGGCATTCTGGTCACCTTCGGCTCCTATATGAAGAAGGACGTCTCTATCGAGGAGTCCACCGAGAACGTGGAGGTGTTCGATACCGCCATTGCCATCATGGCTGGCCTGATGATCATCCCGGCGGTGTTCGCCTTCTCCGGCGGCGACCCGGACACCCTGCAGGCCGGTCCTGCGCTGATGTTCATCACCATCCCCAAGGTGTTTGCCAGCATGGGTCTGGGCACCGCGGTGGGTGTGCTGTTCTTTGTGCTGGTGCTGTTTGCAGCCATTACCAGCTCCATCGCCCTGACCGAGAGCGCTGTCTCCACCTTTGAGGACGAGCTGGGCTGGGACCGCACCCGCTCCACTGTGCTCATCGGCGCCATCATGGTGGCGCTGGGCAGCCTGTCGGCGCTGGGCTACGGCCCGCTGGCCGGGGTGACCGTGTTTGGGATGCAGTTCTTGGACTTCTTCGACTTTTTGACCAACTCGGTCATGATGCCTATTGCCGCCATTGCCACCTGCCTGCTGGTGTCCCGCGTCATCGGCGTGGAGCAGATCGCGCAGGAGGTGGAGCAGGACGGTCAGCGCTTCCGCCGCAAGCCGGTGTTCAATTTTATGATCCGCTGGCTGTGCCCCATTTTTGCAGCCATCATTCTGGCAAGCTCGGTGGCAAACGCCTTTGGCTGGATCGCCATGTAAATGAAAGAAAACAGATTTTCCGGCAGCAGAACGCAGGCTTTTTAACAGGACAAGGGGGCCCTTATGAAAATGGAAACCTTGAAGCAGCAGATCTTGACAGCAAAGGGTGACGTGCGGGCAGAGCTGGTGCTGAAAAATGCCCGGGTCATCAACGTGTTCACAAACGAGATTGAGCAGGCCGATGTAGCCATCCGTCAGGGGGTCATCCTTGGCGTGGGACACTATACCGGCGAGACCGAGCTGGACTTGCAGGGCAAGTATGTCTGCCCGGGGCTTGTGGATGGGCACATCCACATTGAAAGCTCCATGCTCTGCGGCCCTGCCTTTGAACAGGCGGTGCTGCCCCACGGCACCACGGCGGTGGTCACCGACCCGCACGAGATCTCCAATGTAGCCGGTACGGCGGGGCTGGACTTTATGCTGGAGACCACCAAAGATCTGGCGCTTTCGGTCTACTTTATGCTGCCCTCCTGCGTGCCTGCCACCGGGCTGGACGAGTCCGGCGCGGTGCTGGAAGCGGAGCAGCTGCGCCCCTACTACCAGCAGCCCCGGGTACTGGGGCTGGCTGAGCTGATGAACTCCTACGGCACAGTGCGCGCGGACAAAAAGATCCTGCAGAAGATATGCGACTGCACCGCTGCGGGTAAACGCATCGACGGGCACGCCCCCTTTCTCAGCGGGGAGGAACTGAACGCTTATATCGCCGCCGGGGTGCAGTCCGACCATGAGTGCTCGGACATCCATGAAGCCATGGAAAAGCTGCGGCGCGGGCAATACATCATGGTGCGGGAGGGTACCGCAGCCCAGAACATGGAAAGCCTGCTGCCTCTGTTCCAGGAGCCCTATTGCAGCCGCTGTATGCTGGTGACCGACGATAAGCACCCCGGAGACCTGTTGCAGGGCGGGCATATCGACTATATCATCCGCAAGGCCATTGCCGCCGGGGTAGACCCGGTGGTGGCAGTGCGGATGGGCACCCTTGTCCCGTGTCAGTACTTCGGTCTTGCGCACAGCGGCGCGGTAGCCCCGGGCTATACCGCCGATTTGATCGTGCTGTCGGATCTGGAAAAGTTCACGGTGGAGCAGGTGTACAAAAAGGGCAAACTGGTGGCGCAGCAGGGCAGAATGCTGCACCCCGCCGCCCTTACCGTGGACAAGGCACGCTTTGCGAGGGTGTTCGATTCCTTCAACATGGATGAGATCACCCCGGAGCAATTGCAGCTGAAGCAGACCGGCACCCGGCAGCGGGTGATCTGCCTGACCCCGCACGCCCTGCTGACCACGGAAAAAATTGTTCCGTTCTGCCAGCATCCGGGCACAGCGCCCGGCGTGGATGTGGCGCAGAAAATCGTCAAGCTGGCGGTGTTCGAGCGGCATCACCGCTCCGGCCATGTGGGCTTGGGCTTTTTGGGTAACTACGGCCTGCAATGCGGCGCAGTGGCTTCCAGCATCGCCCACGACTCCCACAACCTCATCGTGGCGGGCACCAACGATGCCGACATGGTGCTGGCGGGCAACACGGTGCGCAAAAATAAGGGCGGCCTTGCCTTTGCACTGAACGGACAGGTGGTAGGGGAGCTGCCGCTGCCGGTGGCAGGGCTTATGAGCACCGAGAGCGCCGAGACTGTGGAGGAAAAGCTGCAGGCGCTCAAGGCGGCGCTGAAAGCCCACGGCATCTCGGAGGACATCGACGCCTTTATGACCCTTGCTTTTGTAAGCCTGCCGGTCATCCCGAAGCTGCGGCTGAACACCTACGGCATCGTGGATGTGGATGCCCAGCGGATCGTCCCGGCCGTGTTCTGAGAACATGGTCTGAGAGGAACGGCCTTTAAACCTGACGTTTTGATCGCAATGCCGGACAGTCTGCGGGCTGTCCGGCATTGCGTTTTACGGCAAGAGGACTCTTGACTTTTCGCCACAGAACCGGTATGTTGATACTGTCCGTCTGACACACAATAGTGCATTTATAATACAAGGAAACTTTATGGAAAAACGCAGTACACCCTCTTTGCAGATCACCGACCGCTTTGGCGCGCAGACGGCCTATGCCAGCCTGCGTCTGCCGGACGGCACCGAAGCCACCGTACCGGCAGAGCACGCCGCCGCTATCTATGTCAACGAGCAGCCCGCCTTCCGGGTGGTATGCACCCCGGCGCTGCTGCCGCAGCTGGCCTTGGGACGGCTGCTCACCGAAGGATGGATCGCGTCTGCGGACGAGGTGGAGCAGATCGCCGTCTGTGCCGAGGGCGCAAAGGTGCAGGTGTATCTGCGCCACCCGCTGTCCACTCGCCGCGCCGCCGCGCAGGAGGTTGTCAGCTGCTGCACCGATAATATCGCGCTGGGCAGTCCGGTAGAGCTGTTGCCCCTGCGCCCTGTGCCGGGGCTGGATTTGCAGCCGGAATGGGTGGAGCGCCTGACCGCCGCCATGCACGCCGGGCTGCCGCTGTACCGCGCCACCCGGGCGGTGCACAGCTGCTTTGTGCTGCACAAAGGGAAAATTGTTTTTGCCTGCGAGGATCTGGGGCGGCACAATGCGCTGGATAAGGCGGTGGGCTGCGCGGTGCTGGCAGGGTTGCCGTTGGCAGAATGCGTGCTGTACACCAGCGGCCGGGTGCCGCTGGATATGGTGCGCAAGGCCATCCGCGCCGGGGTGCCGGTGCTGGTAAGCAAAAGCATGCCCACCGTGCAATCCGCAGAGCTTGCTGCGGAATACGGCCTGCAGCTGGTGTGCGGACGCAAATTCCCTAAAGTTTAAGCAAATATTACAAAAACAATAGTTACAAAACGGAAAAGCCTGTCTGTTTCTGTTGACATACTCCGCGCACGCATGTTAATATATTATCGAAGAGACCGCTCCGCTGTTGCAGCAGCCAGAGCGGCCTCAATTGCTGTCCGGGGTTACCCGGCAAAATAAAAAACAGGCAGGTGATAACATGAAGCAGGCAACCAACCCGTTTGCGCCCGTACCGCTGTGGCGTAAGCGGCTGCCGGGCTATGCAGCCATGGGCGTTGCGACCATCGCCTTGGCGGTCGGTCTGACCACCTTGCAAAGCGCACGCACCACGGTTGCCGGTACCCTGCTGCCGGTGTCGGAGGCGGATGCAGCCGCCTACGGCATCAGCGCAGTGTATCAGCTCGACGATGGCAGCTACCGCGTGGAGGGCTCTCAGAAGGGCTTCCAGAGCGATGTGCAGGCTGCCGTGACCATTGACGCCGAGGGCAATGTTTCCGCAGTAGAGATCCTCTCTCAGGACTAAACGGAAAGCCTTGGCGGCCAGTGCGTCAACCCGGAGTTCACGTCCCAGTATCAAGGCGCAGCTCCCTTCACGCTGGCAGGCAAAAGCTACACCGTAACGGACCCCGTTACCGGTGCCGCCTATGCCGCTGCCGGTGCAGCGGAGGAGCAGCCCGCTGCTGCCGGGGATTTTGACCCCGCACAGTGGCGCACCTTCGATACCTCTCCCGAGGCCGAGGCTACCCGCAAGATGTATGCTGCGGGGCTTACCCTCTCGGCTTTGAAGGGCGAGGCACTGGGCGATGAGCTGGCTCCGCCGCTGGATTCCAGCGCAGAGGCCGTAGCACGGCGCAAGCTGTACGCAGCCATGCTCAGCAAGAGCGCACTGGACGGCGAGCCGATGGCGATCCCCTTTGCGGATCTCTCGGCAGAAGAGCAGTCTAAGGCGCGTCTGGAGCAGGCCAGCCTGACCACCGCCGGCAATGCGTCCGGTGCCGTCAGCGCAGACCTCACCGAGGTGGACGCCCTTTCCGGCGCGACCATCACCTCTTCGGCTGTGACGACCATCGTCAACAACTCGTATTTCTATGTGACCGGGGTACTCTGCGCAGAGTGACCTCAACGGAGGAATGGAACCTATGGCAAAAACTGATTTCCTGACGGCTGACATGACCCGCCGTCAATTCATGAAGATCTCGGGCAAGAGCCTTGCAGGGCTCACCCTGTCCGCTTCCATGCTGTCCCTGTTCGGCTGCTCTCAGCAGCAGGTGGATTCCGGCGCAGTGGCCACTTGGGCACTGCCGCAGGGCCTGTTGGTGGTCAACGCAGACCTGTGCACCGGCTGCCAGCGCTGCGAGATCAACTGCACCCTGACCAACGATGGCGTGTGCTCCTCTTACATCAGCCGCGTCAAGATCCAGCGCCGTCTGAATCTGGACGGCGCAGGCAACGGCCTGCTGTCCGGCACCGATAACTGCTTTGTCTACTTCCCGGATACCTGCCGCCAGTGCGAGGACCCCGCCTGCGGCAACGCCTGCCCGCAGAAGGCTATCACCACCGACGACCGCGGCATCCGCGTAGTGGATACCGACAAGTGCATCGGCTGCGGTGCCTGCCATGATGCCTGCCCGTGGCATATGCCCACCGTCAACCCCGAGACCGGCAAGTCCTCCAAGTGCATCGCCTGCGGTGCCTGCGTGGCAGGCTGCCCGTCCGGCGCATTGTCCATCGTGGATTGGGATGCCGTTACCAGCGCAGCACAGGCTGCATACTTGGATCTGTAAGGAGGAACTACAATGGCTGAAAGTTATGGCTGGGCAGGCAAGATCCTGCGCGTCAACCTGACCACCGGCGAGATCACCACGCAGGATGACGAAAAGTACCATAAGTATATCGGCGGTATGGGCATGGCCTACCGCATTATGTATGAGGAAGCTCCCATGGAGCTGGACCCCTATGACGAGAAGGCTCTGGTCATCTTTGGTGTCGGCCCCCTGACCGGCGCAGGCGTGCCCTGCTCCGGCCGTATGAACGTGACCTTCCGCTCTACCTGGTCCAAGGGCCACTCCATTATCGATGCACACATGGGCGGCCACATCGGCTCCATGCTGAAGTATGCCGGTTACGATGGCATCGTGATCAGCGGCATCTCCGAAAAGCCCGTCTACCTGCGCATCGAGGACGGCAATGTCTCTCTGGAGGACGCAAGCGAGATTTGGGGCAAGGGCACCTTTGCTGCCAATAAGTGGATGGTAGAGCAGAACGGCCGCGAGTTCGAGACCGCTTCCATCGGCCCTGCCGGTGAGAATCTGGTGGACTACTCCACCCTGAACACCAGCTTCGGCAACTCCGGCGGCGCCGGTCTGGGCGCTGCCATGGGCAACAAGAAGCTGAAGGGTCTGGCCATCCGCGGCACCGGCAGCGTCAAGGTCGCTGACCCCAAGAAGGTGCTGGAGCTCTCCAACTACATGATGGGCAACCTGATCGGCGGCAACAACAACCACAACGTGCCCGCACAGCCCCAGAGCTGGGCAGAGTACAGCGCCACCTCCGGCAAGAACCGCTGGTCCGGCGCTCCCGGTCGTATGTGGAAGAAGGCTCCCGGCGGCCCCGTGGATACCGGCGAGCAGCCCTACAACGATATCAACAAGGTGGCTCTGCGCTGCTTCAAGGGCTACTTCGATTTCGGCGCTCCGGCTGCCGAGTACACCGTGAAGAACGGCGGCTGCTCCTCCTGCCCCATCCGCTGCTACACCGAGTATGATGTGGATCCGCTGGCAGATTACGATCTGCCCACCCACAACTCCAACACCTGCATGCCCGTGCTGTACGGCACCCGCGTCTACCCGGATGGCGTGCACGACTTCAAGTACGAGGGCGATGGCACCATGGTCATCAATCTGGCATGGTCTCATGCAGTGGACGATATGGGTCTGTGGGACAACTACGGCAACCTGAACCGCGACCTGCTGTGGATCCTGCGGATGCCGCGTGAGGAAGCCACCAAGTACATCAGCGAGGCTGAGTACGACTCTCTGCCTTGGGAGTGGGAGAAGGCCGGCGATCCCCGCTGGGAGGTCGAGCTGATCCGCCGCATGGCTTACGGCGAGGGCGACCTGTCCGTCATCGCCAAGGGCACGCTGGCTATGATGGAAAAGTTCGGCCTGCCCAAGAGCTGGCTGGACCGCGACGACGGCGCTACCAACTCCAACCTGATCTACAACGGCTTCCCCAACCACCACGGCCCTGCTGAGGCATGGCAGGTTGGTATGCTGTACAACCTCGTCTATAACCGCGACTGCATGATCCACGAAATCGTCTGCGAGACCGGTTCCGGTGCTCCCTATGAGGTGACCAAGAAGGTCATGGAGGACTTCTTCGGCGAGGGCTGCTACGATAAGGCCAAGGCCTACACCCCCATCAACGAGAACAAGGCAAAGCTGGCTGCATACTGCGTCAACGATAAGAACTTCCACGACTCCGCTACCCTGTGCAACTGGATGTGGCCCATGACCCAGTCTCCCTCCAAGGAGCGCGACTACCACGGCGATCTGGATCTGCAGGCAGACTTTATGACTGCTGTTACCGGCGAGACCTATACCCAGGCCGGTCTGCAGGAGGAAGGCGCCCGCATCACCCAGATGCTGCGCGCGATGACCGCCATCAGCTTCCAGCAGAACTGCGGCAGCGCAAACCTGCGTCAGGAGCACGATGCCATCTGCGATTGGGTGTTCGATAAGGATCCCGACTTCAAGGCATTTGAGGAAGGCACCACCAAGCTGGACCGCGCCGACATGGAGAAGGCTAAGGATCTGTTCTACGACATCTTTGGCTGGGACCGCACCACCGGTGTGCCCACCCGCGAGACGCTGGAGAAGTATGATCTGGCTGACATGGCCGACGATCTGGAAAAGCGCGGCATCTACGCCCAGAACACCGCAGCAGCTGAATAAATCCCATAGAAAGAGGAAAGACCGTCATGTTGTTTGGCAGACGTAAACCCGGCTACACCACCACGGTGGATGGCAGCGTAGACCCGGAGCAGGCCGTTCTGGAACTGCAAAAGGCAGAACTGGCCGCCAAGAAAAAGCCCAAGGCAGAGGTGTTCGACATCGACGCCGCAAGCGAGACTGCCCGCCGCCTGAAGGAGACCGGCAGCACCTTTGACGGCAGCGCCGCCAAGACTGGCGAGGACGTGATCGCCGCAGTGGAGCGGGAGACCGCCGAGCTTGCCGCAAAGCAGGCCGCCGAGGCCGCACCCGAAGCCGCCGAAGCCGCGCAGCCCGATGCTGCGAAGCCGGAACTGCTGGATTTTCTGGCCGGTGAACCGGAGGCAGAAAACGATCCCTTTGCAGATCAGCCCACCAAGACCGCCCCGGAGCTGCCGGAGCTGACCCCTGCACAGGAGCTGGCCGGTTACATCCGTGCCCGCTCTGCGGCTGCGCTGATTACCCCCCACGCTTTGCTGCTGGAGGAAGTGGAAAACGCCGACGAGCTGCTGGCGCAGATGCCCGCAGACCCCCAGTGCACCGATATCGTCACCCGCGCGGGTGCAAAGGACACCTACTACTATTCCAACGCCAACATGAGCGATAACTACGCCATGATCGCGCAGCTCATCGAGGACAAGGATCTGTGTGTGATGTTCGCCGAGATGGTGCGGTTCAACGCCCGCATCTACCCCAGCGCCACCCCGCTCAAGTACTTCCAGCGCTCTCCCTACGGCCTTGCGCCGGAGGTCATCGAGCAGACTTGGAAGGCCATGCAGGAGAACCCCGCCTATGCCGATATCGAGGAGCTGACCAACAACCAGAACGAGCGGTTCCTCTTTTCCACCAAGCACCTCACCCGCCGCTACGCCAAGGCTATCAGCGACGTGGACGATTTCTGCGATTAAACCAACCTACAATTGAATCAGGGTATAAGAGCTTCTTTGAGCAAAGGTGTCTAAACTCTCACAAAGAGCAGGACACCGCGCCGCAATGCTGCACCCGCAAGGGCGGGCATTCAAGGGTGGCGGGGGAAACCCCACCGCCTTCCCGCAGAAGAAACGCTGCAATTTGAAAAAAAGAACTCCTCCCATCTTCACAGGTGCTTTTTGGCTGTGTGCTGCCGCTGCAAGGGCGGCGCATAGCCAAAGGCTGCCACCGGCGTAGCAGACTGCAAACTGCCGCAGCCGGTTTTGTGGGGATATTCTGCGGAGGCGTTTTGATTTTCCGGTCAAGACGTCTCCGCTTCTTTTTCACCTGCCTTTTTGAAAAAAGAATACCCCGGCCGGTGTCCCTGTCTGAGCCATAGCAGAAGGGGAGAGCGGCGGGTCTATGGAGGAAGTTACAATGAACCAGCCTTTCTGCTCCCCCGTCAAGGCGCTGCGCAGCGTGCTGGACGCGGCAGCACTTCTGCCTTCTCCGTCCCCGGAGACCATCCCGCTGGAAGCCGCCTGCGGGCGCATTGCTGCCGCCGACCTCTGCGCCCGGATGGACCAGCCCCTGTCTCTTATACACATCTGACGCTGCCGACGACTTAATA
>ERZ1027076.312-NODE-312-length-18879-cov-5.827348_pt1 | contig 18879 bp, 17 predicted proteins | sample MGYA00519416_ERZ1027076 | MGnify/ENA primary metagenome ERZ1027076 (study PRJEB26926, sample SAMN06164525) | human gut metagenome | biome: ENVO:00009003; feature: ENVO:2100002; material: ENVO:00002003 | host: Homo sapiens | place: USA | collected 2012 ... | reverse complement strand
GTAGTAAACTCCTGATTCCCAAGCGAAATCGGGAGTTTTTGTTTTCCCGCAGGACGCAAAAAAGTGCGGAATATGACCGCTTCCGGTGTTCCAAAAGGTGGAGCGGAAAAGGTGGAGCGAAAATCTCCTCCTAATCGGATTTTTTCTCACTGATTTGCAATGTTTTACGTATCAAGAAAACGCGGATGGTTTCCTACTTTTGTCCCACTAAAAAACTGTAGGAAAATGAAAAGAAACTCATTCAATGTGCTTTTCTTCATCAAGAAAGCCAAACTGCTGAAAAACGGAGAAGCCTCCGTATGTATGCGCATCACGGTAAACGGTGCGCGAGTGGAAACCAATATCCGCAAGAGCATTGACCCCGCTTCGTGGAATCAGGCAAAGGAATGTGCCCGTGGAAAAAGCCGCAAGGCGTGTGACCTAAATGCCTACATTGAGGATGCCAAAATCAGGCTCCACCAAATCTTCAATGAACTGGAGGAGCAGCGACAACCCATTACCGCACGTCTGTTGCAGGAAAAATTCTTCGGGCAGGACAAAGAGGCGGAAGAAGTCCGCACCCTCATCGGTACGATGCAGGAACACAATGACCAATGCCGTGCGCTTGTCGGAAAGGACTATGCACTGATTACCGTCCGCCGTTATGAAAGCTGCAAACGCTACCTCTCAGAACTTATCAAGCAGAAATACGGGAAGGAGGATTTACCGCTGACAGAAGTCAACGGTGAGTTGGTTCGTGCTTTTGAGTTTTATCTCAAAACGGAAAAGTCCTGCCAACAGAACACCGTTATCCGCTACATGAAATGCCTGAAGAAAATCACCAATCTGGCATTAGCTAATGAATGGATTGCCAAAGATCCGTTTGTCGGCATCAAGTTCCATGAGAAAGAGGTTGTACGTGAGTTCCTGACGATGGATGAGCTACTCACCATCTACCACAAAGACTTTCCATTAGAACGTATCCGAATCGTGCGCGATGTCTTCATCTTTGCAGCGTTCACCGGGTTGGCGTTCATTGACGTACAACAACTTTCTCCTGAACACATCGTGGAAGATGCGAATGGCAACCTGTGGATTCGCAAGACACGGCAAAAGACAAAGAACATGTGCAATATCCCTTTGCTTGACATTCCTTTGGAAATTCTCCGTAAGTATGCCGACCATCCCGTTTGCCAAAAGAAAAGGGTATTGCTGCCTGTTCCCTGCAATCAGAAGATGAACAGTTACCTGAAAGAGATAGCCGATTTATGCCTGATAAAGAAGAATTTAACCACTCACGCCGCGCGACACTCGTATGCGACCTCGGTCTGCCTCGCCAATGGTGTGAGCATAGAGAATGTGGCTAAGATGCTCGGTCACTCCAATATAAAAATGACACAGCACTACGCCCGTGTGTTGGACAGTTCCATTTTGCGTGATATGACCAATGTACGGAATGTGCTTTCTAATACAAGATAAGGACTATGGACAGAGGAATCATTACAATCAGTGAAAACAGGACAGTCATTATGCCGACTGTTCCCGTATGGATGACACAACAGGAAATGTCCGATGCGTTCAATGTATTCGGTTGCGACATCCGCAGGGCTATACGCGCCATTTACAAGAACATGGAGTTGTCGGAAGAAGAAACGATGCGGCATGTCAGGCAGGACGGCAGGATTTGCTATGACGTGTACAGCCTTGAAATGGTCATAGCATAGCCTTCAAATTGCGGACTAAGGAATGCATGGCTTTCAGGCGGTTCATCATGGACAAGCTCTGTTCTGCCAACCGTGAAAAGCCAGTCCATTTGTTCTTTTCGCTATCCGACACCCATCCACAATGCACGTGTTAGGGTAAAACAAGACGGACTTTCCACAAAGAGTAAGCCGATGGTTGGGCAGGTATTCTGTCACCATCGGCTTGCTCTGTTTTTACACGTGTTACATCACGTTTCCAAGCGGTAGGCATTCCGATACCCGCTCATCACCATCCTTTCGATGTCGGACTCCTTGTACAGAATTTTGCCGCCCAACTGGTAGTAGGCAATCATCCTGTTGTTGCGGTAGTCCTGCAAGGTGCGGCGGCTCACCTTGAGCCATGCCGACACCTCCTTGTCCGTCAGGAACTGTTCTTTACTTGGCGAAGCCTTACAGCTTGCGCCCATTTTCTCGATGCCTTCAAGCATAGCATCCAGCTTTCCGATGAAGCCGACTTCCAATTCTTGGTCGGCAAGAATCAACTCATTCATAATTTGCAGTATTTACAATGGATTTAGTGGTACATTAAATTCTACTTGTCAGATTGTCCTGCCACGCCAAGCAGCATCCTTGCGTCTGTCCTCCACGAGCCGGACAATACTTTGAACATCCTCCGGTTTGTAGAAAATCTTATGCCCAATCTGGGAGTAAGCCAGTGTTCCGTTGTCGCGAAGCGTCTGCAAGGTACGTGGACTGATGCGCAGCTGCTGGCAGACTTCTTGGTTATCCATCCAACGGCTGAGCTTCCCTTTTTCGCGTTTGCCAATGATTTCATTCACCCGGTCGGACAAGAGGTTGAGCTTGCCGACCATTTCCTCATACTTTTCTTTCGAGATAATCACTACGTTCATTTTTTATCTTGTTTTTGTTGTTAATAATCCGTTTTGCCTGCAAAGTAAAACCAGTGTTTGCATTAAACAATGGCTTTGCAATGGGCTGGCAGCTTGTGGCAGCAAGTGGCAGGGAGTGGCGTTGTCCGCCGACCTGTAACGGCTGTTCCAAGCGTCCGTGATGCAAAGGAAAGCGGAACCCGGCATAATCCAATCACTTCATACCTGCGTGGCAGTATTTGGCGTCGGTCTGGTAGCCTCTGGCGTTCTTTAATTTCACAAAGCAGCTGTCATGGCAACCTACATCACCCCGGACTTCATCCTACATCAAGTCCGGCCTTATCCTACATGACATCCGGACTGATGCCACATCCTTTACGGACTTATCCTGATGGCAAATTGGTGCAATATCCACCGTCAACCTAATGCGTATAATGCAAATCCGTACAATGTTGCCACACCGAACCCAATCGTTTGACCGCCTGTAATGTATCCGCATCCTTTGCGGTCGATAATCGGTCAGATGTGCGCACTGTGACCACTATTGTTAAACATTTAATTCAAGCATGTATGAAAAAGAACATAAGCAATCAGTCAATGGATGCAACATTGCAAACATTTTTGGAAAATCTGTCAAGCAAGGAAACACCGAAGTCAGAACCGCAGCCTGCCGACACGCAGGAACAAGCAAGCGAGGCTGTACAGGAAACGGCTAACGAACCTATGCCTGAACAGACGGATGAAACCCCGCAGGTGGTACGCCGCATCAGCGGCAAGCAACGCCGGGCATCTTTGGAGGAATACAAGGAAACCTTCCTCCCTGTTCCGTCCATCGAAGACCGCAAGCCCGTGTTCCTCAGCCGCAGCACGCGCGATGCCCTCGACCGCATCGTCCGCATGTTCGGCGAACGCAAGATGAGCGTGTCGGGACTGGTGGAGAACATCGCCCGGCAGCATCTTGCCATCTACGGTGAGGACATCGAGGCATGGCGTAAACTCTGAGAATTAAGAGGTGGATTGACGGGAGGTAATTCAGAGTTACTCTGAACCCATCCAACGGAGTTTTGAGGGGAGCAAGTTTGTGTTTCGGGCATACCGAAACCGCCTGCTCCCACTCCACAACTCCGTGGAAGCCGCATCCCGTTGGTCTAATGGGTAATCACATTACAATCAGTAGAAATCAATTAAAAACCAATGGAACAGAAACGGAAATTTGACAGAAGGAACAAGGGAGGCCGTCCCAAGAAGGGAGCGGCTGACAAACTGAAATATCGCCTCACGGTGAAGATGGCTACATCGGACTACTATATGCTAAAAGGCAAGGCGCGGAGTGCGGGCATGTCTGCCGGGGAGTTCCTGCGCGGCTGCATGAGGGACGGGCAGGTGAAGGAGCGGCTCACGCCGGAGCATGCGGGTTACATCCGCCAGTTATGCGGCATGGCGAACAACCTCAACCAACTGGCGCATAAGGCGAACGCGGCAGGCTTCGCCACCGTGGGGCTGGAATGCCGTGTGCTGGTCACGCGTATCGAAGAAGTGCTTAATCTTATCCTTTTATAGCGGTTGGATATGATAGCCAAAATAGTCAAGGGAAGCAATTTCAAGGGTGTGGTGAATTACATTCTTGACAAGGAAAAGGATGCAAAAATCCTCGTCTGTGACGGCTTGTTTGCCGAGAATAAGGAAACAATAGCGGGCAGTTTCGAGGCACAGGCAAGGATGAATCCGAGAGTAACGAAGCCTGTCGGACACATCGCGTTGGCGTTCTCCAAGGAGGACGAGCACCGCCTGATAGACCGTGCAATGGCAGGAATAGCGTTGGAATACTTGAAGAAAATGGGAATAACCGACACGCAAATCCTTATCGTGCGCCACTTCGACAAAGAGCATCCGCACGTGCATATCGCCTTTAACCGTATCGCCAATGATGGCAGAACTATCAATGACCGGAACGAGCGGATACGTAGCACACGCATCTGCAAGGAACTGACGCGGAAGTACGGCCTGTACTTTGCCGACGGCAAGGAACAGGTGAAACTCCACCGCCTGAAAGAGCCGGATAAGACCAAATACGAGCTTTATTCCATCCTTAAATTGGAAGTTGCAAGGTGTGGGAACTGGCAGCAGTTAATGGCTAATCTGGAGAAACAAGGCGTGGAAGTGCGATTCAAATACAAGGGCTGTTCGGACGAGGTGCAGGGTGTCGTATTCTCCATGAACGGTTATCCGTTCAGTGGCACCAAGATTGACAGACGGTTCAGCTACTCCAAGATAGACGCGGTGTTGGATGCTAACCGTCATGAGGAACGGCAGCGGGTAATGGCCAACCAAATGGCAGATTACCGACATCCGGCATCGCCACCATCACAGTTTGAGCCCAAAGGTAGTGATGACTTGTATAGCGGCTCAATAGGTCTTTTCATGCCCGACAACTCAAACGCGCAGGCGGATGAGAACTATTTTGAGGAACAGCTAAAACGTAAGAACAAGAAAAAGAAACAACGTAAAATCAGATTCTAAATATGGATAATAATGAAGTTTATGCTCTCTTTGAAGACATCAGGAATGGCTTAAAGGGTATCAATAACAAATTGGAAAACACCCCAAAAGTTAGTAACAGTCAATCAGGAGAACAAGCTCCTGCAATGGATTTGACTCCCATAAAGGAGTTGTTCGACAGTTCCGCAAAGGAGCATCAACAGCAGACCAAAGCCATGCTGACCAAGTTCGGGGAGGCGGAGGTTCACGCATCGAACAAGATTCTGCACTTGTTGCGTGATTTGAAAGAGATGTTTGTCCGAAGTTCGGAAGAACGGACGGACGAGCCGCAGAAGCATTTCCACCGCCACTGTTTTGACATCCGGTCAAGCAAGGTCTTTTCTCTTTTGGTCGGCATGGGTGTCGTGTGCAGCCTATCCGTCTGGGGCAACATCGAGCTTTGGAAGAACAAACGGCAGTATGCGGACGATGCTTTGAAGTTCCGCGTTATCCGCTCGTGGGGAGGATGCGACGCAAAGGCCATCCTTTGGCTGAACGATGTGTTCGATATCCGGCGTGACGAGAAAACCATCGAATGGTTGCGTCAAGAGGCTGACGGCTATGACAGGGAGTTGAAGGCAGTTTCTGACAGCCTGATGCAGGATAAGCTGAAAAAAGTTACTCCAGAAGTAAGATAGTCCATTTCAGTAAGCCACAAGCAAAAATATAATCAGATGCTATTTTATCTGGCAACTCTTTGCCTGATTTGCTTGTGGCTTTCATTTTTTATTTTGTGATATTCTAAAGCAACGAATTCATATAATTGATGAAATATGCCATATTCTTGAAATAAAATTTCTAAATCAGATCCGATTCTCCGAGAAAAGCTGTATCTTTGCAAGATTTAAGGCTAACCATGCAACATAAGATATTAGTATATGCAAAAAATCAATAGAATAAAAGCTGTACTTGCAGAACAAAATAGGACCAGTAAATGGCTTGCTGAGCAATTAGGTAGGGATCAAGCCACAATATCTAAGTGGTGTACAAATACTTATCAACCTAGCTTAGAAATGTTGGTAAAAATTGCGGAACATCTTAATGTTGATGTTAGAGATTTAATTGTAAAAACAGAAATAAAAAACAGTCAATGTATAAGATAGAATGGGATAAAGAGACAGGGGGCATTCTTCTGAGTTCCAAGGTTACAAAAGAAACTTTGGGCATTTCTCCACGTCCTGTTTGGTTTGAAGAACTTAATTTGCTCGGTCTTGAAAAATTAGGATACATTTACCCTCCTGCTGAAGCACCACTAATGTGGGCTGTTAATAAACAATATTTCTATCGTGGTGAACTTATGTTTGAAGCCAAAGGTGCTAATATTTACGATGCACCTACCATTGTCTTTCAAGAGGGGAAAGAAACTGCCACATTAGTTCCCGTTGATTTAGAGGAAATGCTACGCCGCAACAAAGACCAAATGTTTCTCATTGAAAACGAAGCCTTGGAGTTTATCCGTGACACCTACATTGCATATGCAGGCGTCAATCAAGCTTACGATGCCATAATGGCCAACCAAAATATAGATTTCGAGGCTTTGGCTCAAAAAGTAGAGAAAAAAACCAAACAGAAGATGGCTGTCGTGAAAGAAGATTGCGACAGCTTTGATGTGATGCCCCTTGATGAGGCAAATGTAAAAGGCAAGCGTGTCTTGTTGTCTACTCGTATTGATAAGTTTATTGCGTCTTTCTCTGGCGGGAAGGATTCTCAAGTAGTGCTCGACCTCGTAACTCGAGCCATACCGCCTACCGCATTTGAAGTGATTTACTCTGATACTGGTTACGAATTACCTCCTTCATTGGAGCTTTATGAAGAAGTGAAACGTTATTATGGCAATCGTTTTCCCGCATTGAAGTTCACCACCACACGTAATCACGAATCAGTTCTCAACTATTGGGATAAAATTGGTACTCCCAGTGACACTCATCGCTGGTGTTGTTCGGTAATGAAAACAGCCCCCCTATACCGTTCACTCAAAATGGATGGTAACAAACAGGCACGTGTACTTACTTTCGATGGCGTCCGAGCAGAAGAATCTACACGTAGAAGTAGTTATAATAGGATTGGAAAAGGCAAACATATTTATACCTACAATGCCCACCCCATTCTTCAATGGAATACTGTTGAGATATTCTTATATATGTTTATCCACAATCTTCCTATAAACCAATCATATCGATATGGCTTTTCTCGTGTTGGCTGTGTAATTTGCCCTTTTGGTTCTGAATGGTCTGATTTTCTAGTAAGCAGACTGTATCCCAATGTTAGAAAACCATTCTTGGATAAACTGCAATATTGGGTTGAAGCATCAGGCATTAAAGACCCAGAAACTTTTATTAAAACAAAGCGTTGGCACATATCGGCTATAGGAAGTCCTGTTTTGCGGAATAAGGAAAAGGTCTTAATAAGTAGTAACAACCATGTTACGAGGCTCAAAATATCAGCCACTTCGAATATGTTTTTTGAATGGCTAAAAGTCCTCGGATCATACACTATGGGGTATTCAAAAAATTCTTTTTCAGGAGCTATTCAAATTGGCAAAGACATAATCCCATTTAGTGGAACAAAAACATTGACACATATTGATATTAAGTTCAACTCAAATGATTCTCGCTTTGCTAACAATATAATGCGAATTGCCCAAAAAGCTGCATACTGTATTCAATGTGAGGTTTGTGAGGTTCAGTGTCCTACTGGGGCTTTGAAAATTGTTCCACAGGTATCAATAGGTTCCCAATGTGTACATTGCTTAAAGTGCATTAATTTTCACGAAAAAGGATGCATTGCAGCTGATTGTTTAAGAAAAATATCAGGTAAAATAAAAATGGATTCTACATTATCAATTAAAGGTTATAAAACATTTGGTCTTCGCGATGAATGGGTCGATGAATATGTGAGTGACCCAGATAATTTTTGGTCAAGCACCTTATTAGGAACTGCGATGTTCGATTCATTTAAATCATGGACTAAAGACGCAGGATTACTTGATACCAAAAACAACCCTACGGAGTTTGGAAAATTGATGCAAGAAATTTATAGAAATACCCCCTCATTATTTTGGGAAGTAATCTGGATAAATCTTTCTTATTCTTCTTTTATCGTAAATAGATTTATTAATCAAATTTCTGTTGGTGATATATTTGACAAGAGAACTATAGCAGATAAAATTACCACATCTGAAAGTGTTTCATCTCTAACTACATTAAACAATGCTGTTGGAGCATTAATCGACATGTTTAAAAGTTCTCCGATAGGTGAGGATTTTTCCCAAGGTGAAGTGATTGAAAAAAAACGTATTAGACGAAGCTACGATGATTTAAGCCTAGAAGGGCTTGCATATTCATTATATCTATATGCTGAAAAAAACGATAGCACAGAATTTAGAGTTTCAGACCTTTACAACACTGAAGGCTATAAAAGCGCACCCTTGGAATTTGGCATACCAAGAAATGTCCTTCTGAAAAAACTTCGCTCTCTTTCTTCAGATTCCAATAGGGTCTTATTGGCGGAACTAAATATGGGGTTAGACCACATCACTTTGCGCAAAGACTTAAATGCGATTTCCGTTCTTGAACTATTAACAAAATAACATCCACTCGGCAATGGCAACGAAATATAACGACATCATACGCAAGCGCAGCGGTAGGGCTGCTTATAGCATTGAAGAAGAAAAAGGGAATCAATGGGCTTCATTCATCCCAAACGGCCAATTTAATACGGTTTTACGTACAGTACTTCGCTCAGTGCGTGGTAATGATATTGATGCTCATAAATCGTTTTGGATAAACGGCACATATGGTACAGGTAAGAGTCATGCTGTGGCCGTTATTTCCCACTTGCTCTGCGATACGTTAACCAATATCAAAGAATGGGTGGATTATGAATATGGAGCTGATAAATTCGACCTTATTCGAAGCCAGATTTATAGCCTACGTAAAGTTAAACGTCTGTTGCCCGTCAAGATTGAGGGATTGTGCGATATGTCGCACGTTTCCGACCTACCATTGGTGCTTCAAACAGCCGTTGTTAAAGCACTCAACGAGGTGGATCTTGAAATCGCCGTCGATACCGATTTCGATGCCCTCGTTCAGCACATTCAAGACAATCAGGTAATTTGGGATTATCTGATTGATAATTTTGCCGAGCTGCGTTCCATTGCATCCACTCGTGAAAAGTTAATACAAAAGCTCAGAGGCAAGGACATGGCGACTTTCCAAAAGGCAAAATCAGCTTTGCGGAAAGCCAATATGACCATTTTGCTGAATCAAGAAAATGTGGGAGCCTGGCTTATTGAGGTTCAGGAAAAACTACGCACCGAAACCGACTATAAAGGCTTGCTCATCATCTGGGACGAGTTTACTGATGTGATGGAAGATTCTATCGGCATCCCTGTGCTTAAAGCTCTTCAGACCATTGCCCAGAAATTTGCCAACGAAGAAAACGACAGTTTCCTATTCTTAATTTCCCATCCTTCGGCTTTCAATAAGCTGGGTAACGAGGAAACGAAGCAAACCGATGAACGATACCACCGTATGAAATACAACATGGAATCGGTGTCGGCATTCAAAATCATGTCGCGCAAATTTGAGATTATAGATCAAGAACGTCATCAATCGATGACCAATTTCTTTTATTCAGTCCACAATAATTTGCTCGATTTGTACACAGCATCTTCAAATGACCCCAAAGAAACTCGGGGTGATTTGCTCAATCTCTTCCCGATACATCCGGCAACAGCAAACCTTGCCACCCACTACGCAACTGTTGTCGGTTCATCGAGCAGAAGCGTGTTTGAGTTTATCGGTCAAAACGAGGCAATGGAACAGTTCCTAGAAAGTGAAACCGCTTTTGCTAATCGCGAAACAGTTACTGCTGACTATCTTTGGGACTTTGTCCTGAAAGTGTTCCAAGACGATGTGTTAAATTACGGCGCTGTTACCGAACGTTTCAATACCTATCGTCAGCATGTGGAGGATCACGGGAAAGCAGCATACGCCATATTTAAGGGCATCTTGTTGCTTAACGCCTTTAATAATATATCGGCCGAGAACAATAATGACCTTGTCACACCGACAGAAGACAACATTATAAATCTATTTCTCGGCACTCAATACGAGAGTGAGGTCAAAGAAGTGCTCAACTGGTTTAATGACCAAGGTATCATTCAACGAACACCGGGCGGCATATTCTCGGTTCAATTTACCGCACTGCCCTCACACGAAATTGAAGAACTGAAACACTCACTTGCCAATGACACTGACAAATTCCGTTTCATTTCGAGCATTCTTAATTTTGGCGACACAGCCGCATCGTACTTTACTAAAAAAATTGTTCAGAAAATTATTCGTCCTTATACATATCATTTCTATTCTGAAGCATCGAACGATGCGTTGCTGAAAGACAGAATTAAGCGGGCAAAGAAAGAGTCTCGGCCGAGCGACCTGTATTTGGCATTGCTCTTTTCCAAGAACAATGCAGAAATAGCACATCTTCGCGAATTTGCCGACCTCGCTTCAAACAGCGGTGTGACGGACGATAAAGATTTGCGGGATATTATATTCATCGTGTTTGATACTGCTTTTGGCGACAAACAATATGCTCGTTTCATTGAGTATATGGCAAACTATACTTCTGCCCAATCTCATGGTTTTCTTGATCAAGTAAATGTGCATCGCGACCATGCTGCTGATATGATTAAAGAATGGTTGCAAAATGCCTCACGCGGCAATGCCACTGTCTACATTAACGGACAGCAAATTCCAATTTCGGTGAAACGCCTTTCGCCATGTCTCAATGACACGGTTGCTCCTATCATCTTTCCACAAGGACCTGATGCCATCGAAACAATTAGGTCAAAAGCCCCTAATACTTTCTGGAAGCCCCAAGTGTCGAAAGAGATTATTCGCACCTTTATTTTCAGCACCAGCAAGTCGGAACTTACCGAAGTTGCAGGGCAAATGAAACCTGTCCAATATCTCATCCAAGATGCAATTGATGAAAATCTTGAATGGCGTGTGGATATGCCAGAAAATCATCCTTTCAAAATGGTTTATGATTTTATACAAAACAAAATTAAATATGCGGATAAATCATTGTTGTTTAACTTCATTGAGAAATTTGACGATTTGCGCAAACCGCCATACGGACTTTCAGGTAACTATGCTTCTGCTGCGATGGTAGCTTTTGCCATGCGCAATTGGGAAAACAAAATTTTTGACACCTTAGGAAAGCCTCTTGACAAAAATAATTTGGTAGAAGTGATTGGCGAATTGTTTAGCGTTTGGGAAAAAGGGAAGAACTCAAACAAGTTGAGTTTCAAGTTTCAGACTCCCGAAGAAGGTAAACTTTGCAAATCACTTGTCAAGACTTTCAAACTTGACAAGTTGAAAGGATACAGTGATATTTCTAGCCTTAAAGATGCCCGCTTTGCCATAACTGGTTCTTTACTCGAAGAAAAGGGCTATCCGCTGTGGGCACTTAAATACATGGATGAGGAGTTTGTCAACTCTCACCCAGCAATATTGCTTAACGAAGACATCAAACGTCTGTTTGATAATATCGTTGCTATCTGTGGGGAGAAAGACATTAAGAATCCTGCACTTATTAAAGACACTCTCAACTTAATAGAAACTTATCGTGCGGATATTCCTGACATCATGGCTAAGCCGGGCAATTTTCAAAATGGATTCAACAACTTCATGCTTAGCCAACCCGGTATTGGCTTACAAAACTTTGAAGTAGATTCTGCCTATGACTTTGTGAAAAAACATCTGGAATCGACCGTTGGTTATTGGTCTGAAGAAGAAGTAATTGTCGCATTGAAAGACTGGCGTATTGCCGAGAACGACAAAATCGAGGCAGAACGCCGCCGTGAAGAAGAGGAGCGTCATCGTTTAGAAAGGGAAGAACGCGAGCGTAAACTTGAAGAAGAACATCGTCGCCTTGAAGAAGAAGCGAAAAACGCCAAAAATGCAGCTATTCAAGAACTAAAAGGAAATCCAGAGCACATAGCCCGCAAGAAAGTTTCTGCAAGACAATATATTGATTCCATTGACTCTGCGGATGTACTCCGTTCACTTCTTGACAAGGTAATCGATTTGGGTTACGAGTTTGTTATAGACAAAATTCTAGAATCATCAGATAATCAAGGGTAGGCCTATGTATAAGTCGTTCAACTCACTTGATGCGCTTTTTGCGTATATTCAGGAGGATAAGCATTGGACAGGTGCCAATGCTTCCCATTACAACAGGTATCCTGTCAGGTTTGTGTTATTTGATAATTTTTCTGACTTCAACGAATTTATTGTAAATAGACCGACTGGTATTTACAAGCATTCGATTGATACAATGATTGACATAGAGTCACCAGATGATTTCCTATCATATACCGAATTGTCTCGTGAAATACGTGCCTTTACAAAGAAAATTCCTATTAACGATTTTGTCATCTATCCGTTTTCTGAGATGGCTCGCTTCTATGATAACGAGGAATGCAAGGAATTTGATGCTCTTATCACTACTATACGCGCTTCTCAAGCCCCAGAGGATGCCCAAGAAGAGCATGTCCGTATATACATACCCATAGTCGGCATGCAAAAGAAAATGGGCAGATTTATGAACGACAATTCGACTTTTGTTTGGGAATTTAAGTCTGAAATTGACAAAGGCACATACAATTTGGTTGTAACTAATGGAACTATTTATGGCGTTTCAGGTCTGTCCGACAAGTACACGTATGTCAAGACCTTGTACGAATGGCTTAAGTTATGGGAAAAAGGAGGTAAAATAAAACAAACAATCATTAGCAGTTCACCGAACATTTTTGCAAATACTCATTTTGCGCAACCGGACAACGCCTTCACATATACAGAGTGCAAAAATGCTTACCAATTTCTTGTCAACGGATTGCATATTGATTTTGGTTTAACTGAAGAACCCTGTAATGAAGAAATGCATTATTGGGAACAATTGGCGGCAAAGATTGATGTGAACACGTTCAACTTTGACGAGTTTGTAAAAGAACATCTTGATACATTCACCCTGCAGGATGGCATTGATTTTATAAAATCATGGTTTGATTGCGAAACAGATTTTGACCGTTGGCTATTGTCTATCTATTTCCGCAAGATTGCCGATAAAACAGGATACATCTATCGTGCTGTCTCTCAATGCACCAACCTTAGCAAATCAGAATTGTTCTCTCATATTGCTACGCTATTATTTGATGAGCCAAACAAAGAATCGTTTATCTCCGAGCGTTTATCTGCTATGAAATTAGCGGCTGAGAAAGGTGTGCAAATCCCTGACATGGCGAGAACCAAATTGAAAGCAAAACTTACATCCATCGCAATAGCACCCGAACAAGGAGGATATTATCTTGCCACTAGGCTCCTAACCCCATTGACAGATGAAGAATTACAACTTGCCATACGCTGGGTCGCTCAAGGGAATGTCAGTATTAACGATATAAAGAGCATCTTTCCAGATTTCTATTCGTATCTGCAACCCCTCAACCTAAACTATTTAGAGGCAGCTAATCAATGGATACTAGAATACTTCGACTGTTACCGCATATCAAAAATATCAGATACCATAAATGAACGTGTATCTGATATCATGTCTGAGAAAAATGCTAATTCTACATCATTCTTGAATTGGTATAACAATTTCAGAACTGTAAAGACGATATTACACAATCGTTCAGATATTGATATACTCTATTGGATAGACGGACTTGGCGTAGATTGGATACCATTCATCCGCAGCATAATAGATAAGTTTGAGAAAGAGCATGTGTATCTTAACGAAATACACATCGCTGTAGCAGATTTGCCAACTATCACTGCTATCAACAAACCAATTCTGCAATCTCTTCTTCCAGACAATTGTCCTCTTGAGAGGATAGGTGGCTTGGATAGCTTTGCTCATTCTGCAAAAAAATATCCTCAATATATCATTGGAGAAATGAGAATTTTGGAAAGAGCAATTACCCAAGTGCTTGATAAATATACAGGAAAGAAAATTGCTTTTGTTTCTGATCATGGCATTACTTACCTTGCACAATATTCTAACGGTCTTAAATTGGCAGGACTTAACCCTAACCATGAAGGCAGATTGGCTGATATTGTTGGTGGAAATTACGTGTCTGACAATAAATATATTACTCTTGATGATAAGAGAACTATATGCTCTTTAACTCACCAATCATTAACAGACAAGGTAAACATGGGGCATGGGGCACATGGGGGTTGTTCTCCTGAAGAAGTGTTAGTTCCAATCATTATTGTTTCTTCCCAAAAAAACGCAAACACCTATTCAGTTACTATTGACAATGATGAGATAGATGGCAGACAACCTAATCTTAAATTTACCATCAAGGGACTTGCTACAATAGATGTTCCAACGCTTGAATATAACGGTGTAATATATCATCTGTTAAATTTGGGTGGCGACAAATTTGAAAGTGAACGTCTGAACTTGGTTGATACTGCCACAAGGGCTGTTGTGCGTATCAACAACGACATTTTCGGAACATTCAATATCAAGATTTCGACGGGTGCTGTCGAAGATGATTTATTTGGAGATTTATAAATATTACAACAATGAACGTATCGTTATCAGATAAAATTCGCGAGCAATTTGCCGCAATGACTATATACAAAGATCCGACTTCTACAGGTAGTCTTTTTGCAGGAAGAAATTTGCCTTCATTTGTTAAAGACTTTCTGCTCAAACGATATATAAACCCTGATGGTTCTGTTAATCGGCTCAAACTGACAGAATTTCTGGACTCTGTTATTCCTACTGAACAATCTACGGTTAAAGACCGATTAGATTGTAGAGAAGAACTAACCCTTCTGACACGTTTTATAGTATATATTGACCTTGTAAAAGGTATCCGCCGCTTTTCGATACCCGACATGGGTATCAAACAAAACGAAGGTCAGATTCCAGAGTATGTGTATAAAGCCCATATGGGAGAACTTGTTGACGGAGAAAAATGGGGTATTGTAAAATTAGCCCTTTTACCCGATGATGACGGGAAAAAGAATCATGTTGAAATGACTGACTACAAGCCCTTCAAACCATACAAGTCAGTTGATATAGATTATTTCAGAAATGCTAGAGAGGCTTTTACTACTAAAGAATGGATTGACTTATTGCTTTCTGCTATGGAGTATGATGCCGAAGGTTTTCAATCGCAAACAGAAAAAATAGAGTTCCTTACAAGACTGCTCATTTTCTTAGAGCCTCGTCTAAATGTAATTGAGCTTGCTCCTAAAGGAACAGGAAAGAGTTATGTCTTTGGCAATCTATCCAAATATGGTTGGTTGGTTAGCGGGGGTAAGGTTACTCGTGCTAAGTTGTTTTATGACAAGCAAAAACAGCAAAATGGCATTATGAAGAATCATGATTTTACTGCGTTCGATGAAATTCAGACCATCGTTTTTCAAGAACCTGCAGAGATTCAAGCTGCCTTAAAATCATATCTCGAATCGGGTAAAACCACAATTGACAATAACGAATTCACATCCGAATGTGGCTTGATGTTAATGGGAAACATCCCTTTAAATGAGAGAAAGCAACCACTCAACTTCCGTTATTTTGATTCTTTGCCACAAAATTTCCGTGAGTCTGCATTGCTTGACCGTTTCCATTGTTTCATAGAGGGATGGCATTTACCACGCATTCACAAAGGGATGATATTCTCTGGGTGGACTATTAACGTGGAATATTTCTCTGAGATTCTTCATACTCTCCGCACTCAGAATGTTTATGGTATCGTTTTTGACCAAATAGTTGGATATGACAAGAATGCGGATACTCGCGATTTCAATGCAGTCAAGCGAATAGCAGTTGGATATATGAAGTTGCTCTTTCCTCATTGGACAAATTCATCCAAAGTGGATATGGACGAGTTTGATCGATATTGTTTACAACCTGCAATATATCGTAGGGGAATTATTAAAGAGCAATGCCATTATATTGACCCTGAGTTTAAAACTACAATGCCCAACTTTTGGATTAAAAATGGATCTTTAATGAATACAACTTCAAACAAACAAGGGATGGAAGAAAATGAGCTATTTTAGGTTAATGATTTCATGTGTTTTGTAAGTTTATGAATAACGGCATTGAATCCCAAAACATAGAGTTCAAAGAATCTTGGCGCGACGAATACCAGAAATGGATATGCGGTTTTGCCAATGCACAAGGCGGCACCCTTTATGTGGGTATAAAGGACAATGGCGAAGTGTGCGGTGTACAGGATGCCAAGAAGCTGATGGAGGACATTCCGAACAAGGTGCGCGACATGATGGGCATCTTGGTGGATGTTAATCTGAAAGAGAAAGACGGAAAGCAATATCTGGAGATTGTGACAGAGGCTTATCCTTATCCCGTTAGTTTTCGTGGAAAGTATTACCAGCGGAGTGGGGCTACCAATCAGGAACTGAAAGGGGCTGCACTCGACCGCTTCATGCTTCGCAAGCAAGGCAAGACATGGGATGGTGTGCCTGTGCCTTATCTGAAAGCGGAGGATTTGGATAATGCCACATTCGATTTGTTCCGCAAGTATGCCAAACGGAGCGGACGTATGGATGATGCAGATTTGATGGACGATAATCACGGCTTGTTGGAGAAACTCCGGCTTTATGAGGGCAGTTACCTGAAACGTGCCGCTGCCTTGCTGTTCCATCCCGACCCGGAACAATACGTAACCGGAGCGTTTGTAAAGGTCGGCTTCTTCCGTGAAGGCATGGATTTGGTGTATCAGGACGAAGTGCATGGTAACCTGTTCCAGCAAATTGTGAAACTGATGGACTTGCTATGTACCAAATACATGAAAGCCATCATTACCTACGAGGGCATCCAACGGATAGAAACATTGCCTATGCCCCGTGAGGCTCTGCGTGAGGCATTATTAAATGCCTGTATCAACAAAGACTATGCAGAATCTTCTCCCATCCAAATCCGCGTGTATGAGAATAAGTTGGAGATAATAAACGGTGGAGTATTGCCCGAAGGGTGGACGGTGGAAACCTTATTGTCCTCGCATCGAAGTATGCCTTACAACCCTGATATAGCCAACACCTTTTTCCGTGCAGGTGAAATTGAAGCATGGGGGCGTGGCATTGAGCGTATCATCACGGCATGTAAGAATGACGGTTTCTCCACGCCGGAGTTCCGCTATGACGCTTCAGGTATATGGACAACCTTTAAGTTTGAGTACCCGGAAAGAGCTACTACCCAAAGCGACCAGAAAACTACCCAAAGCGACCAGAAAACTACCCAAAGCGACCAGAAAACTACCCAAAAGACTACCCAAAAGACTACCCAAAAAGCCATACAAAATCTGACGGAACAACAACAAGCTATACTGTCATTCTTAAAAGAACATCCGGAAGCGACCCGAAAAGAAATCAGCGAGAGCCTTTCCGGCATTACGGAGGATGGCGTAAAGTACAATCTTTCCCGGCTGCAAGAACTGGGGTTGTTGAAACGCATAGGAGGCAGGAAGCAAGGATATTGGCAGATTATAGAATAAAGGGTTATGAACGATTGGGAAGAATCTGAAAGTTGGCATGAGGATTTAAGGGCATGGGAACGCTTTCAAGATGTACTTGAAAGAATCAAGGGAGAAAATACCTATGAAGACTTGCACGACTTTGAGGATAAAAGCTTATCTTCGCAGCAGGAAACCTCCACGCAACCTGACGCAGAACGCTGCAACAATCCGGTGGAGCAATAGCGGGAGATTACGCTACTTGCAGAAAGATAAATCAAAGATATTCAACCACTTGAATCAATAGTTCGATTCCTGGTGGCACCACCTTGAAGAAAAAAAGACAGTAAAATCCTGATTTCGGCAATCAGGATTTTTTATTTTCTCACAAAACACAAAATACGGCAATATAGACTGGATGACGAGGTATACGAGCTTTCAGCTCGATTATAACTTTCTCCACTTCTGACCTGCCTCCATATTTGATTAAGTCTTGGAGCAAAACTACTCCTTCCCGATATAAATCCCAATTTGATGCATATTAAAAAAACACCTTATACTTGAAGCATAAAGCTGGATGAATTCATCTTTATAGAGTTCCCGAACATCTTCGGGAGCATCATCAAGAGTATAAGCAGAAAGATTCTTACGCAAAGATTCCATATACCTGCCCCACATCTTTTCCTGCGTATAGCTGGCAGGATTTAGTTTGAATACAGTTTCTCCGCCAAATGCAAGAAAACGGTTCTGAGATTGTTTATCATTCACACATTCTTTTTTTATAAACTCGTCAAATCACCTCTGAGCTTCTACTACAACAAGTCTATTTTAGACTGCAATATCTCAAACTTATATAATATGCATATAAATCTTAATCATCGACGAACTGCAAAAAGTTCAGCTTCAGTTTCCCAAGTATCATCCGGACACTTTACCATACGTTGCCAACGGAATGAGGTCGCTGTAATTTCCGAAAACACCCACTGTATATTCTTCTCATTAATTTCCGTCTGAACAATCCTGTTTCCTTCTCTTTTTCCTTCCAGTTGTGTAGCCCCTCCTAATTCCGTATATAAAATATCCCATGCTTCTGTATTAGGATTATACATACGTACCGTAGTCGCATAAGCTGCATCCGGTTGATAATCTTTAATCCGCGCCTTACGCGAAGGACAAATAAACACATCTTGAATTGCAGTCCCTTCCAGTACCCAAGCGAATATCCACTCTCCCTGAACATGTCTTTCGCCTGTTGTACCTTGGT
>ERZ1027076.307-NODE-307-length-18975-cov-41.439588_pt1 | contig 18975 bp, 23 predicted proteins | sample MGYA00519416_ERZ1027076 | MGnify/ENA primary metagenome ERZ1027076 (study PRJEB26926, sample SAMN06164525) | human gut metagenome | biome: ENVO:00009003; feature: ENVO:2100002; material: ENVO:00002003 | host: Homo sapiens | place: USA | collected 2012 ... | reverse complement strand
AAGTGAACGAGGGGTAAGCCAAAGGAGCCATACTCTTTTAGCCTCATGCTATACCGTATATTCACAGAAAAAGCATTATTATGCAGCTTGCCAGTCATAAGGATTGGTTGCTCTGAAGGTACAATACTGGACGGTAAATATCATCAAGAATAAGTAAAACATTAACGAGTTGTATATTTGCCACTTTAGACAAATATTTCTCGTTCATATAATAAAAAGGTCTGAAATGGAAATTACTTTGCAGCAATTTGAGGCAATGTGCCAAAATCGACAATTACATAATGGTTATGTTGAAGGTTTAGGGTGTGTATTTTGGCGGTCTCGCTATGTCATATCATCTGATACTACATCTACTGAATCATTTTCCACACCTTTCTATGAATTGGTAGTGATAAAGGATGAGAAAAATATCGAAAGTGGATTGCAACCATTAGAGGGGCTGATAGACAAGGGAACTACTGCTTTGTCTTTATATGGTATTGCAAATTCTTTTGAGCAATTATCCCAAAAACCTATTGTCATTGGAGAAAAGTATATTCAGATAAACAGACAAGGTACTTTGGTTCGTAATCCCAATAGAGTATATACAACAAAAGGTGAAGTTGCGAAAGGTGTAGGTAGGAAAATCTATATTGCAGGGCTTGTTATTGATACAGCGTTATGGATTTCTGGTAAACAGACTTTTTCCGAGGCGGCATTAAATATGGGAGTGAACACGGGCATTTATATTATCGGTTCTTATTTCCCTCCAGTTGGAATTGCTCTTGGTATTTTGTGGTTCATAACCAGTGTCTCAAAACGTCCATATATTTCCCCGCCAAGTTATGAAGAAATACATGGCACTATTACTCCCGCAGATGCAACAAGAGTTGAACGTCCTTATTATTGTGAACCAATGAGAGTCAGGCCCAATCATAAAAAACATATATTAAGACAAGGAAAATGATACCATAACACAATGAATATAAAACGTAATACATCCTCTTTCAAAGAAAAAAATGGAGTTTCATTTTTCGATAATATATTTTATTGGATTTGGACTACTGTACCGTCAAAGGGATTTCCTGACCGTTCTTTTGTAGTTGTTACGGTATGTCAATTTTCTTATGTGTTGCTTTTTGTTTCTATTTTGTTGACTCTATTTGATGACCAAGTTCAACTTTGCATATATGACAAACCAGAACCTATAGCTATTCCCATGCTTATATTGTTGATAATATTATCTTTTATCAATTTAAAAATATATGATGAGCAAAAATATCAAAAATTGGAACATGACTTTAGACTGATGTCTGTTCCACAAAGAAAAAAACATAAAAATATTTTTTTTCTTTTCTTGTTGACTACCATATTAGTTATATTAGTTGATATAATGCTTCTTTATTCTTATAATTCTCATATGAATAATCTAACATGAAGTTTTCTTTATATGAAATCATTAGGATCTCATTTGAATTGACTTCTCTTATCGCAACCGGAAACTATCAGGGATTTGATGTAGATGTGCAGCAAGTTTTCTTCGTGTAGTTAGTGCTCTTTTTCAAATTGGAGATTTTTTCTATAATTATAGCAATAAATAAGCAAATTAATACGTCTATTGTTGAAATGCAAATTTATTGGCAACGGAGTTTTTATATTCTGTCTATTGTTTGTAAAGCATAAAAATGTATATTTGCAACAGTCCCAATTGCTCTATATCAAAACAAATTAAAAGAGAATGGAATAGCTGTATAAATATTTACAGCCTACCTTGGGATATTATCATCAATTCAGAAAAGAAGAAGTTTATCGAAAGCTAAAATAAAAATATTTCCTTTTACTGATTTTTGCAGATTTATTTTTATAACATACTATATAATAGTGAAACAGAAAGAAAAGAAAGCTCGAAATAGGAGGACAAATGAACAAATAGACAAGGATGTAATATCCGAACTTGAAAAGCTTGTAGCTGAATATGGTTTTGGCAATGTCAATTTGAGTGCATTGATGAAAGCTGCAAACATAGAAGCCAATGTGTTTTATAGAAGATACGGCTCAATGGAAAACCTTTACGACAGGCTTGCCAAGCAGTATGATTTCTGGATCAATGATGCTATTGACGTTTCCAGCCTGAACATATTGGGACCTAAAAAGTTTTTTGCGGAAACATTCAAGACCCTTTATAGGAGCTTGTCTGATAACACTGTAATGCAAAAGTTGTTACTTTATGAAATGTCGGTTATCAATGAAACGACAAAGAGAACAGCAGAAACACGGGATATTATGAATCTAAATTTGATTGCGTTTTATGACAATCTGTTTAGACCGGCGAAAATCAATATTAAAGCTATTATGGCAAATCTGATTGGAGGAATTTATTATCTGATACTTCATAGGAGGTGTGCGAAAACCTGTACAATAGATTTTAATACTCAGGAAGGGGAAAAGGTCTTTTTTGAATGGATAGACTTTCTGACAGATGCCATTTTTGACAAACTGGAAGCGTATGAAAGGAATAGAAAAGCAGCTCAAGAAATGCTATCTGACGGCATAAGTGAGTTTAAAATATGTAAATACATGGGTATCAATAAAAATGACTTGAGAATACTGCTTTCAAAATAACCATAGAAATTCACGAGAGCTTTCAAAAGAGTCTAAAAAGTACATATAAGTGATTATGGACTTAATAGTTTAATCAAATCATTGGAGCAAGGGATATTTGACGTTAGCTGTTGTAGGCTCTTTTATAATTTTTTTCTATATATCCCTTTGTATAAGGACCGACAGCTTGCTACAAGAAAAATCTGACACACTTTGTGTAGCGTGTTACATAAAGTGCGTCAAGTTGTTTCTTCAAAGGACAAACACGAACAGACTTGAAATTGTGGATAATGATATAAGTATATCACTATTCACAGTTTCAAGGTAGTCTTTGTATCTTAGTCCGGCTGTCCGTTCTCCTTTTTTATTATTCCCTTCTTTAGCGTTTTTCTATTCCCTTTTTATATACTTCCATTTATCGCTTTCTGCTGCCGTGCAACCTGCCGTGGATTGAATTTTTCCGCAAAGGTAATCGCCAGTCCCAGTCGTGTCAATGCCAGCATTCTGCCGCGAGTGAAGCGCAAAAATCTTCCTCTCCGCTGGTGAGCGTATTTTTCCTCTTCAGCCTTGCCAGATTGTTCCTGCCACCTTTGGATGCAGAAAAAATCATCCCGGAGGTCGCAAACAGGCCGAATAGAGGGAAAATAAAAAATATTATAAACTAAGGTAACGGTAGGACTAACCACCTGCCACAAAAAGAATTTATTATGTTATACGTTCACACAATTGGTCGCATTGGCAAGGATTGCCAGGTTATTACTGGAACACACGGTTCATTCATCGCATTTGATATGGCGGTAGATGACTATTCACATGGAAACAGCGTCACTACTTGGGTAAGGGTACGGAGTAAGAAAGAGAACCACATTCGACTATCCGAATACCTGACCAAAGGACGGTTACTGCTCATTGAGGGGACACTGTCGGCTTCACAGTGGAAGGATAAGGATGAAAACTGTCAGATTCAACTATCCATTACGGCAGACACATTGGAGTTCATCAATACCGGAAAGCGGGAGGAAGCAACTTCAGAAGCAGGTAGTCAGACGGATACCACAAGCGATGTACCTGTACCACCGGTAGCTATGCCACAAGAGAACAAGGAAGACTTGCCGTTCTGATGATGTGCATATAGTGTTGATAAACAATATATACTAAATGTAGTATTTACTAATTATAGTAAAGTAGTGAATTACCTATTAATGAAAGTAGTATTTACTACATTTAGTTTGTTAGTATTTTAGTATAGTAGTAAATACTATAATACTAAAATACTCTTTTTAGCAAAATAGTATATACTAATTATAGTATTTACTAAGAATAGTATTATCTTTGTATTGCATATAAAGACATCAAGTTATGGCAAAAATTATAGCTGTTTTGAATCACAAGGGTGGGGTTGGCAAAACGACTACCACCATCAACCTTGCCGCTGCTTTGCGGCAGAAGAAAAAGCGTGTACTGGCTATCGACATGGACGGTCAGGCAAATCTCACAGAATCATGTGGTCTCTCCATTGAGGAGGAGCAGACGGTGTATGGGGCAATGAGAGGTGAATATCCCTTACCGGTTATCGAATTGGAGAACGGACTTGCTGTTGTACCGTCTTGTCTCGACCTGTCGGCGGCAGAATCCGAACTGATAAACGAGCCGGGACGTGAGTTGATACTGAAAGGTTTGATTGCAAAGTTGCTTGACAGTCGGAAGTTTGACTACATCCTGATTGATTGTCCGCCCTCACTGGGTTTGCTGACACTCAACGCCCTTACCACAGCGGACTTTCTGATTATTCCGGTACAGGCACAATTCCTCGCTATGCGCGGAATGGCGAAGATTACAAGCGTGATTGAGATTGTTAAGGAACGCCTGAACCCGAACCTGAGTATTGGCGGCATTGTTATTACTCAGTTCGACAAGCGCAAGACACTCAACAAAAGTGTAGCTGAAATTATCAATGACTCTTTCTGTGACAAAGTGTTCAAAACGATTGTGCGGGACAATGTGGCACTGGCCGAAGCTCCTATAAAGGGAAAGAATGTCTTTGAATACAATAAGAACTGCAACGGAGCCAAAGATTATATGGCTTTGGCACAAGAGGTTTTGAAATTAAAATAAGGCAATATGGGCAAGAGTGATTTATTGAAAGACAGCATGAAAAGCGGACTGGACGGATTGCTGTCATCCACGAAGAAATCTCCGCAAAAGAAGGAAACTACACCGGTTAAGACAGAAAAAGAGCCTGCTGTACATTGCAATTTTGTTATCGACAAGAGTGTTCATACGCGTATGAAATTCCTTGCTATTGAGAAGAATATGTCATTGAGAGATATTGTAAATGAGGCGATGAAGGAGTATTTGGAAAAAAACGAGAAGTGAGGTATGTTCCTCGCTTCCCGTTCTTTTAAGTCTGTGGCCTTTGTTAGTATGTTATACTGATATGTGCTGCTACATATCATTCATTGACAGCCCTTTGTATGACAGGGAATAACCTTTGAACTCTCCCGTTGCACGCATGAAAGCGGCTGCTTTCGCTTCCAGTTTTTCCATGTCGATATTTTCGGCCTTGCGTTTGACTTCGAAAAATGTCGCTGTATCGTCCAGTTCGTTTTCGGCTACTATGTCTATTTCGTTCTCACCCTTGCGGTCCCACCAGCCACCGATGCGCGTATAGACTTGCCGTTCTATCAGCACACGCTTAAAGTAACGTTCAAGCATCAGACCGCTGAAAGTTTCATAATCCCGGCCTATAATCATCTTCACACTCCCATAGTTCTCTATCTCCAGCATATAGCTGTACTTGTAGATGAAGCGGAACCAGAACGTGAAGAAATTGTCCTCGATGATATACCGGACATTCTTGGCGGAACTCTTCTCGAACAACGGTTGTTTCTTCGATATGATTTCGTATTCTTTCTCCAGCTTGGTAAGATAGCCGCCGATTTCCTTGCCTACCACGTTCTCAATTTCCGAACGGGATGTTTTTCCTCGTGCAATGGCCGACAGTATGGAAAAATAGATTCCGTAATCCTTGCCGAACTCTTCGATAAGAATCGCTTTACCCTCTCCCAAAAATATGGAGTCGGCCTTTATAATCTGGTCGAGCATAGCCGTTTTAGTTGTTGCTCCTGCATCCACGAGTAGTTGCACGTACTTCGCCACGCCGCCCGTGAAAGCGTACAAGGCCAGCAGATCTTCCGCCGTGTAGCCGGGATTGTATTCCGAAAGAATATCTTTCAGAACAGTCGGAGTAAACGGACGCACAGTCATAAAGCGCGACTGCCGGTTATACAACGGCTCTTTCTTATCCTTGAATATCTTTGTCATCATGGAATAAATCGAACCACAGACAATCAGATTGATGTGGGACTTCGGGCTGTATAGGTCCCAGATGCGCTGCATATCGCTGAACACCGATTTGTTCACACGGAAAAACTCCTGGAACTCGTCGATAAAGAGCGTGATGGGACGTTCTGCCGAAAGTTTCATCAGGAACTCGAACACATCGGTGAAGTGCTCGGCCCGTCCCATGGTGGGGACACCTAACTTGTGCTCTATCTCAAGCCGGTAGTCCTCACACAAATCGCCTTCAGCTTTCCGGGCAACAAAGAAATAGAGAATCGGTTCGTCCTCGTATGCCTTCCACACGAGTGATGTCTTACCGATACGGCGACGTCCCGTTACCACTGTAAACTGAGCATTGTCTTGGGCCATTTCGCGAATCTTGCGAAGAGAGGCTATTTCTTCTGTTCTGTCAAAAAATCTCATATTCTTATCCTTTCTTATTGTCGTTTCCGAAATGTCTGTTTCCGAAACGGCTGTTTCGATACTGCAAAAGTAATGCAAATTTCCGGTAAAACAGGCAATTGATACAGATTTATTTAGTAAAATGGCTCAAAGGATTTTTGTCTGGTAAGCTCCATTCCTGTTTTACACCGTCTGGTCTTACGCCCTTCCGCTTGTCCCGTTGTATCATTTATCATCCCTTTATAGTCCCATCGGTTTTACTATCCGCCTTTCGGCGTATTCTTCCTTTTCTATATTCTTTTAATGCCACTCATCCGGTCCATTCCTGCCATCGCCGGTTGGTTTTCCAGACGCAAAGGTGGACTGCCGCGCTTGATTCCGTCGCTTTGAAGTGCATTTCCTATAAAATTCTTCCTTTCTGCGAAAGAGTAATTTTCCGGAAAAAGCGTCGGAAATCGCTTATTCGTCAGTCCTTGTAAAGCATCTGTAAATCCCAAGCGGTTCAGGCAGAAAAAAGAACCGAACAAAGGGAAAATAAAAAATCAAATATTAAACCAATTAAATTTTTATGATTATGGAAGCAACAGCAATTCAATCAGTAGAGAAAAACATCACAATGGTAGCATTGGCAAACATGCAACCGAGCAATTACAACCCACGCAAGAATTTTGACGAAGCGAGCCTTGTGGAACTTTCCGAAAGTATTCGTCAGCAGGGTGTGTTACAGCCAATTGGAGTACGCCCGATAGAAGACAACCGCTTTGAGATTGTTTTTGGAGAACGTCGATACCGAGCCTCCCTAATGGCAGAATTGGAAGAAATTCCAGCTATCGTTATGGAAATTTCAGACGAGGTAGCCGAAGAAATGGCTGTCACTGAAAACCTCCAACGTAAGGATGTCACCCCGATTGAGGAAGCCAATGCCTACCAAAAGCTCATAGATAGTGGTCGCCATGATGTGCAGTCTTTGGCAGTGCAGTTCGGCAAGAATGAGAACTATATCCGTACACGCCTTAAATTCGTTTCCCTAATACCCGAAATCGCACAGCTTTTGGAGCAGGACGAAATCACAATCAGCGTAGCGAGCGAAATCTGCCGTTACGGTGAAGATGTTCAGAAAGATGTGTACGACAAACACCTCAAAGAAGATGCACTGCATCATAGTTGGCGAGGGATGAAAGCTACCGAAGTCGCACGGAACATCGAACGGCAATATACCACCGATTTGGAGCGGTACGCATTTGACAAGACCCTCTGTCTGTCCTGTCCCCACAATACAAATAATATGGTGCTGTTCTGCGAAGGTGGTTGTGGAAATTGCGCCAATCGTACTTGCCTTGCTGAAATGAATGCGGCATACCTCACAGAGAAAGCCGTGCGCCTTATGGAAGAACGTCCCGATGTTCCCCTCTGTCATGAAAATACTAACTACAATGAAATCGTAGTAGAACGCCTTACTGCTATGGGGTACGAAGTGGAACGTCTTAATTGTTATGCGAAAGCATATCCCGAACAGCCCGAAGCACCCCTAAAAGAGGATTACGATACTGCCGAAGAATACGAGCAGGCACAGAGCGAGTACGAGCAGGAGTTAAACGATTACACGGAGGAATGCGAGGAAATCCGTACCCGATGCGAAGCAGGTGAAATTATCCTCTATTTCCGTGTTGAGAGCAAGGATATTGTACTTTGTTATATGACGAAAGTCACCTATGCCTCTAATAGTACAAATCAAGAGCAGACACTTTCTCCAATGGAGAAATTGGAGAAACAAGACAAGCGTAACAAGGAAATTGTTCTTGAAAAGACTGTAGAGGACACCAAAAAACAGATTTTGGAAGTTGATATGTCCGAGTGCAAGTTTGGGCAAGACGAGGATAAGATGATTTATTTCTTCTTGTTATCATCCCTCCGCAAGGAGCATTTTGAAGTGGTAGGTATCGGAGAAAAAAAGCCTTATTGCCACCTTACGGATGAAGAAAAGATAAACATCATCGCCAACCTCACGAGCAAGCAGAAAGCGATTATCCGCAGGGATTTTCTAATTGCTAATTTCAAGAACGCATACGGCAGCAATGCCATTGCATCCCTCTTGCTTGACTTCGCACAAAAACATATGCCCGACCTGTTGGCAGACATCAAGAACGGACATAATGAAGTGTATGAGAAGCGTCACCAACGTATCGAAGAGAAAAAAGCCGTTCTTTTGGTGCAGGAACAAGCAAAGCAGGAAGCGGAGCAATCTGATAAACAGCAATCCGAAGCAGGGATGCAGACCGAAGAACAGCCACGAGAGGAAGATATTGCAGCTTAACCATAATCACTAACTAACGAATAGGGGGTAGAGTAATCTGTCCTCTATTCGTTCCTAATTCAATGAAAGTGAAGATGTTCACGGACAACTGCTCCAAACTGTTGTCGGGCGGCGCGTCTGTCGGGCAAACCCGCCATCCGCGCGATTATGCCTTTTCTATTCCATTTATAGCTACCTCCCGATGCCCCGCCGCCACCCGTCTCCATTTATACCTATCAGTTTCCTCCTTTTTATCTTATTCCTTATCCGGTCCATTCCTGTCCTCGCCGGTTGGTTTTCCAGACGCGAAGGTGGACTGCCGCGCTTGATTCCATCGCTTTGAAGTGCATTTTTATAAAATTCTTCCTTTCTGCGAAAGAGTAATTTTCCAAAAAAAGCGTTGGAAGTAGCTTGTTCGTCAGTCCTGTAAAGCATCTGTAAATCCCAAGCGGTTCAGACAGAATATAGAACCGAACAGAGGGAAGAAAAATAAATCATTAAAATTTCACGACAATGGACAACATCAAAGAAAGCAAAGAGTACAAACTTGCCAAAGAATGGGAAATGGCAGTGAATAGTTTTAGTTTCAATCCCAAGCGTTTTGCAGCCGCTATACCTGATATGCACCCCACACTGCAACAGAGCCTCTATAGATTGTTTAAGGAGTGCATCATTGTGATGGCGGACGAGACACGTCTCTATGATGACCGCAATCGTGCATCACATGAAGAAGCAAAGTGTCTTATGGAATACCTCAAGACAAACGGAAAGCATATCCCATTAAAATAATAAAATAACAAGCGTATGAAAACACAAGAAGTACAATTTGGCGGCAATAACTATCCTTGCCGTGTGGTGGAATCCAACGAGGGCGAAGAACTCCTTATCGGCTCGACTACCTTGCTCGATGCCCTTCAGCCCGGTAGTTTCAACGATGAAAACGAAGGCTTCGCAAGCAAGGAAGCCGAAAGAATCTATAACGAGTTTTTCTTCTTTACCGATATGGCAAACTTACGACTTACAGACGTAGAACTGGTTGCCGAACTAAAAAAGGACAACCCGGAATGGTTCGAATAAAAAAACAATAATCATCTTAAAAATAGCACAGTTATGGAAAAAGAGTATGTAATGCAAATAGCACAGACCATTAAAGAGCAGTTAATAGGACTTACCCCTATACCCGTCCTCATGTCATGGGGTATTTCAGAGTTTGCAGCCACCATCTTCAAAGATCTGCCTGCACTTCGTATCAAAGTAAACGGATTGTTACACGCTGGATATGTTATTATTGCACTTAATGGGTCAGATTATTATGAGGTATATCTGTTGAAAGACAAAGATGTAGAGTGTGTCAATGAAGAAGTTTGTTTCAACGAGTTAGGGGATGTCATTGACAGGGCAATTGAATGTGGTACTGACAAAGAGGAATACGAAAAAAATTGCCATCAGCAACTCACCAAATTATTAAGCGGGCAGTTCTCCTGATAAACCGGAAGAAGAGATTAGTAGTAAACCGTCAGTACGATTGTACTGGCGGTTTTTGTTCTTCTTATATTCTTATATCAGACAGCCGGATTTTTATTTCGCGTTACGCTTGTTCTGAACGTCCTTTATCATCTCTTTCACATCTTGCCCCACTTGTACGAAGTTTTTGTATAGGATGCGTTCCCGTTCCTCTCTCGACTTGAAGGTGTAGAACTTCGGCAGCGGCACATACGCCGCTTCCTCTTTCTTGATTTCTGCCATATCAAAATCTGTTTTGCAGAAGAACTTTGTAGTCTTGAACTCTTCCGATTCTTGAATATTCATTGAACCGCCCATACCGGTTTTCGTCTTCACAAAATCCCGTGCCGTCTGACCGCATATCCATCCGGTTGCCATATCCGAGATTTTCGAGGCAGGCACAAGGTTATCCATATTTTCATTGAGATTGATACTTGTTTTGTCCCGGTCAATAGTCACGCCTTTTTTGACCTGGACCACCTTGCCGAAGATGTCATTGGACAACCATTCCAGCGTTTCTTTGGCGCGTGCCGAGCCGCTTACCACATTGCCTACCGTTGTAATGATTTTTTGCATACCTACCTTGCCATAATCGGCTTCCAATTGCGGTAGCTCCTGAAAGCCGAGCGTTACACTCACCTTATTGCTTCGCGCCGTACCTATCAGACGGTCTATTTTGTGAAAGTAGAGTGTCGGTAACTCGTCCACTATAATACTCACAGGAATATTTTTCCCCTGCCCGGTATTCACACGGGTAACGAGGCGGTTTAGGATAAGAGCGTTCAATGCGCCGATGATGGACTCCATTTCCGGGTCATTTGCAATCAGCAGGTAACTCGGATTCTTCGGGTCACTCACCTTCAGGTCGAAGTCATCGCCATCCCGGTGGAATATCCAGTAGCTCTCTTTGGTTGCCAGACGCGAGGTATAAACACGTAACGTACCAATCATACCCTCCAGTTGCTCCATTGCCTTATTTTTGAAAGCTGTCTGGAACGGGCCAAGCAGCGGAGCAACCTCATTGTCAGTTTCCAGTACCTCGAAAATCGTCTGATAACTTTCATTCAAGAATGACAGAATATGTGGCATGTCCGAATACTTTCCCAGCCAGTAGGCAGGTTCCACGATATTGCCGCCTTCACAGTCACGCACGATACCTGTCGGTTTCCAGAATTTGGTCTGCGGATCTTGCTGTCTTTCCGCATATAGAGGCTTGCCGTTGGCATCGTAGGGTTCACGCTCATAATTCACGAAAAAGTAGATACAGGCGGCAAGGAAGTTTACCGCCGAGGTTTGGAAGAACTGGTCGCTTCCGCCGCCACCCTCTTTCTTACCCTTTTGTAGGCTTTCCAATAATGTTTCCGCCGTTTCGCTGGCCGCCGCGAGGTTGTTGATGTACTTTGCCTGAATTGGATTCACCCGACGGCTGTACTCCACATCCACAAAATTAATCATGTTGAACTTACACCCTTTGGGTACTCTGCCCAGTTTCTCGTTCCTCTTGTAATGGTAGTAGAGCTTGGTCGCCAATGTCGGAAACTTGTAGTCATACACCACCATGGCGAAACCTTTGGCCGAATGCTGTCGGATAAACGGCTCTATGATACTGAAGGTCTTGCCCGACCCCGGTGTTCCAACTACCCATGTTCCTCTGAAGCAGTTGCTTACAGAAATCCATCCCTTGCGGAATTTACCTTTATAGTAGTACCGCATGGGGATATTTACGCTGTATTCATTCTCGACTTTTTCCTCACATTGTTCAAAACTTTCATTCTCGAAGTTGAAACGGTCTTTCATCAGTCCCTCCTTGATGAACTTTGAAATGTTGTCTAATGCAATATGTACCAGCACTACGCCAGCAATGGAGGCAATCATATAGAGAATGATATTCAAAGGTAAGGTATAAAGCCTTGTTCCCATCGTATGGCCGAACATCCATACGGAGATTACGAGCAGCAACAACCCACTCGTCAATGGATACACCACCTGCCGGCGTGCGTTGAACTCCAGATGCTTCTTGTTCCGCGTTCCGACACAAGTGATGCAGATAAGCAGTACCGTCGCAATTTTGCTGTACACAAGATTGCCGTCGTGGTAAATCATCCATTGTTTGATGCGTCCGTGAATGTCGGTCAGTATGCCGCCCCAGTGGTCGAGCATTGCAGGGTCAATGGCATATTCAAAGAATTCCAGCAGTACGGACACATATACCACTGTGCGGAATATCTTATAGAACCCTTGCAATTCCTTACTTTCTTCCATAAGTCAGTCTGTTATTGATTCTTGTTTTATACGATACCAATGATTGCCTACTCTGATTACATCCATACCGAACCATGCACCATTCTCATTCAGTTTTGTTTTTATCTTTTCGAGTGTTACCGGACCGACACCCCATATTTCCATGAGATATTGCTCGTTAAGATGAATCAGGTCTCCGATATATAATATTCCATGAGATTCAAGATGGCTTTTGATGGATGGGGTAATACCCAAACTGAATACCGGTTCCGAGAGATAGTGTACTTCTTCTGCTTGAATGTTATTCAGGGCTATTTCAAGTCCCACTTTGATTCTTTTGAGAGAATCAAGGCGTTCTTGTATCTTTTGGATGGCAAGCTCGTCTCGCTGTATCTCATTGCGTAACTGGGTTGCTCTCTTTACAAGTTCGGCATTACTTCTTTTCAATTCTCCATTAATATCCGCCATTGACAGATTGCTTATTTCAAGTTCGTTTCGTGTGCGGTCCAATTGCGTGACAAGTTCCTCCAGTCTGTCGGCATGACACTTCAGTATTGAATTTTTTTCATTATCGGCAACCATTTCGTCCAAAAGGTAGCCGAACCTTTTAATTTGAAAATTAATATTTTCTTTATCCGATGCTATGGAATCTGTGAGTTTTGCGAGTTTTTGCCGGCATGAATTACCTTTCATGGACTTATACATGAGGACAATTCCCAATATCATCAACGCTATGCTGAAAAGTATATCCGTATCTTTCATATCTTTCTATCCTTTATTCGTTTATGGTAATTATAGGGCGTACTCTGTGCGCCTGTACTTTAGGTGTTTCTTGCATTACGCCGCTCCCCATGGAATAGAGCCATGCCTTGGCTGTCTGTTGCTTTTCGACTTCTGTGGATGTCCAGTACCAACAGTCGTTTTCATCCAGCGGTAACGGATCGCCGCCACATTGTTCGATGACAGGGTTGACTATCTCTCTCATGGTGTAGAGCAGCCGCATCTCTGCCACGGATGGTACATAGGCACTTTGCCCGTACCGCCACAGGTCGAAAACCGCTTCTGCCATTGGCGAAGCCGTTTCTCGTGTATCGTACAGTGCGAATGTATTCTCGTTGCCATCATAAGCCATGATGTCGGACGAGGTGCCTTGTGCGATGCCGAGGCTGTCGGCAAATGCTTGTGGAGCAATGTCCCACAGGTAAACTGCATAACCGCCCCCCTCCGTATCTCCGCGTTTTTCGGTATCGAAGACAACCGCTATCGCTTTTTTCCCCGATTGTTCATATTGTGCGTAAGGCAAGGCTGTTCCGTCCTCGCAGAGGATATGTCCTGGACGGACCGCTGTATCGGGTACGTCTATGTGCGTGTCACAGGCAGCGCACAGCACGGCAGCCGTTACCGCTGCCACCAAATGTATCTTTCGTATCATATTGCTTTCTTTTTTTGTTTCCCTATTTCATAGGTAGTTTCACACCCAGCACGACACCTGCACGCAGCACGTCCGCACCTTTTATCATCACATCGCTTTTCACTTGCCAATACAGTGTCCATCCGGCCCGTAGCACATAGTTGTGTTCATAACCGAGGTGCAGGCCGCCGAGGAACTTATTCATGTCGCTTCCGGCTGAAGCTCCGATACGCAGACTGCCATAGTGGTTGCGTCCCCGCGTCATGCACGGCTTGTAGGCCACGCCAAAACCGTAGCTGCGGTAGTTTCGCCAAAATGATTCCGGACAGATATGACCGCACGAACCGCACTCTGCCCATTGTAGGTAGCCGTTGACGAAAAACTCCCACGCATGGCGGTAGTTCATTTCATGTTCGTAGGCGAGCGTTATATCCATGCCGTTCTTGTAGAGTAGCCCTGTGCCAAGCGAGAGGCGTCCGCTACCTTGTTGTGCATTCGCACTTGCAGCGACACACACGCAGGTAATTATCAGGATGATTGTCTTTTTCATAGTCATTCCTCCTCCAATAAATCTGCATGGAACGAATCTGCCGCCAGTATATCCTCATAGTCGATGTTCAGGCTGATGTTACGGCCACTAATCTGTTTCTCCGTCATTTCGATGGTCAGCAGCTTGTCATTGGGAAAGGTCATCTTTTTCACGACAATCACATTCCGATAGCCGTATCTGAACGTCTTGCCCGGTTCCAGAACCAGGGCAGGTGTCAGTTCGATAGTCTGTGCGTTGGTTGCCTTGGCGAGTTTCTTGTCTGTCAGTTTTATCCGTATCTCATCAATGTCAAAACGGATGTTCGTCTTGTTCTCGATGGAAAAGTCTATGAAGAAGTAGTCACCCACCGAGTAGATATTGTTCAGACGCATCACCATGCGGTGTGCTTTGGTAGCTACGTTGCGGATTTTCGCAGGTGAGTTCCAGATGCGCCGTGCATGATGTGTCATGTCGGCAGTGGACATTGAGACTGCCGGATTGTTATACGCATTACGCTCTTGCAGCAGTATCTCCTTATCCGTTACTGCCTCTTTCATCCTTGTGGTATAAATCAGTGCGTATTGTGTGCGGTACCGTTCCGTTACAATGGTGACGATGGCGAGTATTTCACCATCCTCGTGTCCGCTTTCCTTGGGCTTTAGGCGGATGATGTTGTCAATGGGCTGATCACCCGCCACCTTGTCAGTGGAAATATCCACGAAACGCACCGGTTCCGATGCCGTTATGACGGTTGTTATCTGTTCGTTCACCGTCAGCTGTTCCATTTCCTCATAGGTCGTTTGCGCCTGTGCGTTCCGCGCCAGCGGCAGCCCTGCCGCCAGAAGAAATGACATTGCGATTTTCTTCCAATTCATATCCATGTTGTTAATTATATTTATTCTGTTTATTTCCTCTTTTCCCTTATTTCTCCTCTTTCTTTACCTGTTTGGCACGTACCCATGTACAACGCCCCGTCCGGGTCATTTGGAGTTCACACTGCCAAAGAGTGCCTTTCTCCACTGTTTTGAAATTCACATTTCCGTATCTTGGTCCGTAAAAACCGGTATGTTTTTGAAAAGCGAATAAGGCAATCCTCCGTCTGTCTTCTGTCCGGAAGTTGCATATTAGGGCAAACTGCCCTCTGTGATGCCACCACTCGGTACTCACAAGTTTTCCGATAAATGTCTCGGCTTTATTGGGGGCTATATAGTCCGCATAATAAAGCCCATCCGTACCTTTGTGATATTCTGATAAATCTGTTTCCATGTCATCATCGTTTTAGTTCCTTTTTTCCTGTCCGTTCACCAAATACACGAAAGTTCCGTATTTCAGCTTGACTTTGTTTTTCTTGATAGCTTTGCTGATGGCATTGCTTGTTTTCTGGTAGGCATTGTTCATCGCCTGCATTCCCCATTGTGCAAGGCTGTTTCCTGTACTTCCCATACTCATGTTCATATTGCCCGACATTGCCCCGCTTGCTACATCCTTGCTCGTTTCCCGGAATTGGCTGTTGGGTACATACAGCCCTTCCATGCCATCTGTATCATAGAGTGACAGACTCACTTTCACCAGTTCGTCATTCACGAGGATGCTGCTGATATTACCTTTCACGCGTCCGGATGAGAATCCGCTCACTGTAGCGTACAGGTACGTTCCCCTTGCTACCACACACTCGCCAATCTCCACATCGTCAAGCAGGCGCAACCTCACGCGCGAGCCGTCCACCGCTTTGATGTTCTCGTCAATGATGGCTTGGATGAGTTTCGGTTCACGTACATTCTTCGACAGTGTGTTAAAGTAGTCCGAGGTTGTCTTCACCTTGCGTACCACCTCGCTGGGCGGTTCGTCCGCAGATGGCGTTTTCACAGCCCGGCTCTCTTCGTTGATGGTTCCGGAGGCTGCTGCTCCTTGTGGTGGAGCAATGTTGGCCGTGTCCGTTTCTGCCGGGGGTACAGTCGCGTTTTGCCCTCTCAGTCTCGCCTCTGCGAGTGCTTTTTCCAGTTCGGCAAGTGCTTCCTGTTCTCGTGTCTTGGCAGAGGCAATTTCCGCTGCCGCAGTTTTTTCCTGTTGTTCTTCCGTGAGCAGGTCGATGTCATCCTGCGTGTATTTCGATTCATACTCTTCCTTGTTTTTATCGGGTTCTTCCCGGTCTATGTTATCTACTGCGGAGTAGTCCTGTATCTTACCCCATGATTTCGCCATATTCTCGTATTTGCTGCCTATGCCATCGTCCTTGATCTGTGCCCCCGGCAATTCGGGGTTCAGGAACTCCGTCGTCTGCAACGCCTTGTCTTGTATTTCTATCGTTTCTGTCTGAAACAGGTCGAAGATGAAATAAGACGCGCCGAGCAGGGGGAAATAAAGGATGGCGGGAAGCATATATTTCGGCTGGCGAAAATTGATTTTCTCCAATATCTTCATTATACATCTTTTAATTGAGTTGTACATACTTGCCTTCAATGGCACAATTTCTCAGTATCTCTGCGTTGTCTTCTCCGAAAGCTAACAGGAGGCTACCGCAACCGGGAGATTCACCTCGCGTTCCGTCTGGTCGGTAGAATCGGATGCGGTGGCGTAGGAATTTCATTCCCGTTGCTTTTGGGAAGATGACGTCCTGAAACATTTTGGAATCACAACGGTTGAATAATAATGCAATGCCGTTGCCATGTTCTGCCAGTTTCCGGACGAATAGCTCGATAAGAGGACGCGAATAGGGAGGATTGAGCCACACACGTCCTTCCCATATCTGGGACAACCCGTCTATGTTCTGGTCATACATTACCTCGGCAGTCGGCCACAACGGACGGATAGGAGCGCAAGGGTCAAGGTCGAATTTGCCCAATGCGTCCAGTATCTCCTTTGACGTGTACCATTCGTCTGACGAACGGACTGATTTTTCAAACAGTGTATTCATAAGCATTCTTTTACTGTGATTTGTCCCCTCTGTTTTTATGTTCCCTTATTTCGACTTCCTGCAACAGCTTGTGCCGTTCCCGAAGTACAGAATCCTGCATTTCCGTTGCCGTGCGACTTGCCGGACTATGCCTGTACACAGTTACCAAGCGGTAGGCGTTCCATGCGAAAGCTCCGATGACGAATGTAAAGACGATGACCAGAAACAACGTCCGGTGCGCGTTGGCAAAGCCCTGCACCTTGGCCGCCGCTTGGTCGATGCGTGTCGCCTTGGCGAATTTGTGCCCAGCCTGCACCTCTCGCTCGTAGCGTTCCTTGTACTGCGGGTCATCTTTGTCCGGCATCTTCTCGCCGAACAACATCCGTTTGAATCCTTTGATATTCATATCTTTGGTGATTTAATAGTTACTCTTTGTTTTTTGCTCGATATCTTTGTTCAGCAATGTACGCCAGTTTACTATGAGCAGTCCATGCGGATTGTTGTCCGTTCTCGGCACACGTTTAAGTTGCCCTGCCGTAACCAGTTCGCGCATCAGGATATTACTCCGACGTTCGATTCGCTGCCGACCATAGTAGGTGAACTCCATATTCTTTTTGTCAAAGGAGATACTGTCACAGAAAATCGAGAACACCGCGCTCGTACCCAATATGTTGGAGTAAAATCCCTTTTCCTTGAGGGTATTGTATTGTGCCAGTCCCGTCTCATCGACCAGGTACATCGCTTTTTCCATCGTATAGCGGATGTATTTGTCGTCCGGTGCGAGAGTAAAAAAGTAATGGTGGAACATTTCTACATGGCTCTTGGCTTCCACGTCCAGCGTTTCGTCCATCGTTGTGCGGGTTACGAGTATAGGTACATTTCCGTCCAGCACATACACCTTTTTCTGTGCGTCCGTCACCATTGTCCGGGCAGTCCAGATACTTGACACACTGATGATGATACACCCTACAAGAAAAGCAGTGCAGATGATGCCCACCAGTCGGATTTTATTCTCCAAATGCTTGATGACCATATACCTTTATTTTTTCTTGTTAGACAATCGTGTGTATTCGTCATGTAACATTGTCATGACTGTATCCTGCAACTCCGTCAGAAATTTTTCGAACTTCCCGTCAAAGAGCTGTGTGTAATCTTCCCGCATGATTACATGCACGAATATCCACCAGATACGGCGGTTTCGATTCTTGGCATTTTTCTGCAATTTGACCAGTTGCAGACGATAGGTAAGGTAAGTCATCATAGGGACAATATATCGGTTGTCCCATGTAATGGCTTCGTCCAGTTCTTCATATTCCGGATCAATTCGGTGGTTAGGCGCATAAACGAGTTCTTCGCTTATGCGTTCATTTGCATAGCGCACGAAACGCTCGTTCCTGCACCATTTTTCAATTTTCTGTTGTACATTCATCTTTTGGATATTTAATATTAGGTTTATCATTATCTCATCATCGAGCCGATACCGCCCGTAGCCGTCATTTTGGCCTGCTGCGCCACACCTTCTCCAAAGTTCCGTGTAGAGAAGGCCGTGTCACCTTCAGGTATCATCCATGCTGCCAAGTCCGGCACGAGGTTTAGGCATTTCAGTGCCACGATACTTGCCGCCATCAAGTAGCCGGCGGAGAAGAAGCTGTTTTGCAAGTAGGCTGCCATCGTCTGTTCGCTTGCTGTGATTGCCGTCAGGTTTTCTACCTGTATGCACAATACAATGTCAAATAGCAGTAGCACATAGAAGCCGACGAAGTAGAGCATCGCACCATAGA
>ERZ1027076.291-NODE-291-length-19402-cov-4.849796_pt1 | contig 19402 bp, 10 predicted proteins | sample MGYA00519416_ERZ1027076 | MGnify/ENA primary metagenome ERZ1027076 (study PRJEB26926, sample SAMN06164525) | human gut metagenome | biome: ENVO:00009003; feature: ENVO:2100002; material: ENVO:00002003 | host: Homo sapiens | place: USA | collected 2012 ... | reverse complement strand
ATCTACACCTATTAAGTCGTCGGCAGCGTCAGATGTGTATAAGAGACAGAAAAAATCGTTACCACCGTTCTCTGCTCGCTGCTGCTGACAACGGCCTGCAGCAAGGAGGAGTTCAAAAGCAACTACAACTACAAGGGCAACCACAACCCGGTGTCGGCGGACAACCTCCCGGAGCAGAACCTGCTGCGCGCCATGCAGCTGACCGATGCCGCCGTGGAGAACTACTTCGAGGGCAACAACATGACCCTCGCCGAGAAGTACAACCCCTACACCGACGCACGCGAAGGAACCGGAAGCGTCTGGGTCTACACGAGCTGCATCGAGGCCGTGAATGCCGTCATCGACGGTCTGAAAACCCTCCGCGACCGGGGCGACGCAACGCTCTACGACCAGCACTACTCCCGCTATGCGGAGCTGCTCGACAAACTCTACCTCAACGCCGGATTCTACCGCGGCACCTTCACGCTGACCTCCTACACCCAGACCAGGGAGTGGACCGTCTACGCCGTGAACCGCAGCAGCGGCGACATGGGGACAGCCGACGTGTCGGGAATCATGAACGTATACGACGACCAGATGTGGCTCATCCGCGAGCTGCTGAATGCCTACCGGCTCACCGGCGACGAGAAATTCCTGACCGAGGCCGAATACCTGACCGGCTATGTGCTCGACGGATGGGACTCGACGCTCGACGACAACGGGGTCGAATACGGCGGAATCACCTGGGGCCCCGGATACTCGACGAAGCACTCGTGCAGCAACGGCCCGATCGTCAGTCCGCTCGTCTGGCTGCATGAGATCTACAAGGACCGCAACGACGAGATCACCTACCTCTATATCGACACGGACCGCAGCCGCAAGACGAAGACTGTCCGGAAAAGCGACTACTACCTCGACTTCGCCGAGCGCGTCTACGCATGGCAGAAGAACCACCTGCGCCGCGACGACGGCGTCTATGCCGACATGATGCATAACCCCGGCACGCCGCTCAACCCCGGCGACAAGGATCTGGGCGAGGGCGTGCAGCTCGAACTCATCGACGGAGTCTACTACCGCAAGCACGCCAACATGGCCGGATACACCGGAGAGGCCTACTCGTACAACAGCGGTACGATGATCTCGGGAGCTGCCGACCTCTACCGTGCCACGCAGCAGCAGGTCTATCTCGACGACCTGAAGGAGCTCTCGGACGACACGTTCGCCTACTTTGCGAAGAAGGATGCAACCGTCGCCGGGTACTACACCTATGCCTTCACGGGCAACAACAACTGGTTCAACGGCGTGCTGATGCGCGGCTGGGCCGATGCATATGCCTGCTACCCCGAGAAGACGGCCGAGTACCTCGACACGTTCCAGAAGAACCTCGACTACGCCTACGACAACTTCCTCTACGACTCGATGCTTCCGGTGAACCTGCTCGTCGGCTGGAGCCGCGATCAGGGCCACAACGCCGTGGCGGCGCTCTTCACGTTCGCCTATGCCGCGGAATATGCCGTACTGGCCGCCTATGAAGCCGAAAAATAATCCTAACCCAAATAACCCTTAGTCATGGAGAATACGAACAAACGCAAAACGGGCTCGCTGCGAGTCCTTATCGCGGCACTGCTATGCCTGATCGTCCCGTACATGGCGTCGGCGCAGCAGGCCGTCACCGTACAGGGCCGGGTCACCGATGCGGAAAACCAACCGCTCATCGGCGTATCGGTCCTCGTCAAGGGCACCACGACCGGCGTATCGACCGGCATCGACGGTGACTACACGATCACGGCCCCGGCCGACGGAACCCTCGAATTCGCATTCCTCGGCCTGAAGACCCAGGATATCGAGATCGGAAGCCGGAGCATCATCAACGTCGTCATGGAAGAGGACAAGACCTCGATCGACGAGGTGGTCGTCGTCGGATACGGCGTACAGAAGCGCGGCTCGGTCACCGGAGCCGTCGCCGGCGTGAAAGGCTCCGAGATGATCCAGACCAAGAACGAGAACCCGCAGAACATGCTGGCCGGACGTGTGGCCGGTCTGCGCGTGTGGCAGAAGAGCTCGGAACCCGGAACGTTCAGCAACTCGTTCGACATCCGCGGCATGGGCTCCCCGCTGGTGATCATCGACGGCATTCCCCGCACCACGGAGGAGTTCCAGCGACTCAATCCCAACGACATCGAGGATGTCTCGGTGCTGAAGGACGCCTCGGCCGCCATCTACGGTGTGCGCGCCGCCAACGGCGTGGTGCTCGTCACCACGAAGCAGGGCCGGGAAGGACAGGCCAAGGTCTCCTACAACGGCTCGTTTACCTTCCAGGTTCCCTCGAAGATGCCCAAGCTGGCCAACGCCTACGAGGCCATGACGCTCTACAACGAACAGTCGATGAACAAGGTGGACGGCGGCAGCATCATCTACACCGAGGATGATTTCGAGGCTTTCCGCAACGGCACCCGCCGGACCACCGACTGGAACTCGCTGCTCTTCTCCGACTTCTCGCCCCAGACGCAGCACGACATCAGCATCTCGGGAGGAACCGAGAAGACGAAGTACTACGTCAGCATGGGCTACTTCTACCAGGAGGGCTTCTTCCGCTCGGGCGACCTCAACTACGACAAGTTCAACCTCCGCTCGAACCTCAGCACGAAGATCGCGAAAGGCCTGACCTTCGACCTGAACATCAGCGGCATCGCCGACCAGCGCAACACCCCATACACCAGCTCGGTGGACATCATCCGCAACTACTGGAAGCAGGGCGTGCTCTACCCCGCCTATGCCGATCCCGAGAACACGATGCTCAACTACGAGGGTCTCGACCTGCAGCAGAATACCATCGCCATGATGGATTCGGACATCTCCGGATACCGCAAGTACGACCAGAAGTTCTTCGAGTCGTCGGCTGCGCTGAACCTCGACTTCGGCGCCTTCGCACCCGCCCTGCAGGGACTCACGGCCAAGGGGCTCTTCAGCTTCGACTACCGGCTCAACAACAACGAGATCTACCGCAAGGAGTATTACCTCTATGCCTATGACGAGGACACCGACTCCTACAACCACATCGTCTACAACGGCAGCTCGCCGAGCCAGCTGCGCCGCGAGCAGTACAGCAAGCAGCAGGTGCTCGGACAGTTCGTCATCAACTACGACCGCACCTTCGGCCGGCACCACGTCAGCGGACTCGTCGGCTGGGAGGTCCAGAAACGCATCGGCGACAACTTCTACGCACAGCGCGACCTGGCCTACAGCTCGCCCTACCTGATGGCCGGTGTCGATGCGGGCCAGCTGGGCGGCATGTCGAGCAGCTACAACGACATCTACGAACTGGCCAACGAGGCACTCATCGGCCGTGTGAACTACGACTTCGACAACCGCTACCTGATCGAGGCGCAGTTCCGCTACGACGGATCGTCGAAGTTCGCCAAGGGACACCAGTGGGGCTTCTTCCCCTCGGTATCGGCCGGATGGCGCATCTCCGAAGAGCCGTTCATCAAGAACAGCGACTTCTTCTCGTTCATCGACCAGCTGAAGCTCCGCGCCAGCTACGGCGTGCTCGGCGACGACGGCGACCTGCAGTACGACTGGGCCACGGGATACACCTACCCCTCCACGAGCGGCAACGCCGAGAAGGGATACTACAACCAGTATGCTCCGGGCTACATCTTCGGCGGCGAATTCGTCTATGCCGCCACCCCGCTCGCCCTGCCCAACGAGAACATCACGTGGTACACCTCCCACACGTTCAACATCGGTGTGGACTTCGAGGGTTGGAACGGCCTGTTCGGCTTCTCGCTCGACTACTTCAACCGCTACCGCAAGGGCATGTTCGCACGCCGCTCGGGCGACCTGCCGACGGTGGTCGGCGCCTCGGCCCCGCGTGAAAACCTCGACAGCGACCGCCAGTTCGGCCTCGAGCTCGAGCTGACCCACCGCAACCGCATCGGGGAGTTCGCCTACAACATCAAGGCCATCGCCACGATCACGCGCAACAAGTACCTGACCGCCTCCGAGAAGGGTCCGTGGGGCAACTCCTACGACCGCTGGCGCAACGACAACCTGACGCACCGCTACCAGGGCATACAGTTCGGCTACGAATCGGCCGGCCGCTACGAAAGCTGGGAGGACATCTGGTCGTACAACATCTACAAGGACCGCGACGTCCTGCCCGGAGACTACAAGTATGTGGACTGGAACGGCGACGGCGAGATCAACTCGCTTGACGAGCACCCGTTCGCCTTCGACCAGACCCCGTGGATGAACTTCAGCCTGAGCTTCGACGCCACGTACCGCAACTTCGACCTCTCGCTGCTGTTCCAGGGTTCGGCACTCGGCTCGATGGAGTACAAGGAGCCGCTCTACTCGATCTGGGGATCGAACGGCGGCGGCACCCTCGAGCAGTACCTCGACAGATGGCATCCCGTCGATCCCAACGCCGACCCCTACGATCCCGAAACGGAATGGGTCGAGGGATACTACGGATACACGGGCCACTACCCGAAGAGCAACTCGGAGTTCAACCGCGTGAGCACGTCGTACCTGCGTCTCAAGAGCATCGAGATCGGCTACACGCTGCCCAAGTTCAAGCGCGTATCGACGATGAGCCTGCGCGTCTATGCCAACGCATACAACCTGTTCACGATCACCGGCGTCAAGTTCGTCGATCCGGAACACCCGGACGATGACCTGGGCCGCATGTACCCGCTGAACAGGACCTACACGCTCGGTCTTTCGCTCTCGTTCTAAATCCTCTACCGTGAACATTAAACCGAAAGCAATGAAAAAAACGATCATATCCGCACTGCTGGCCGTCTGCTGCCTGACCTCGTGCGTCGATCTGAACATCGCCCCGAAAAACTTCGTCTCGGACAACGACCTCATGTCGAGCGAGTCGGGAATGAACATCTACATGGCCCGCATGTACAGCTACATGCCCTTCGAGGACTTCAAGTACATGGCCAAATGGGGCCTCAACTTCAACTCGTGGCTGGGAGCCCTCGGCATCGAGGGAACCGGCGAGGCGCTGAACCGCGCCAGCGACCTCGGCTCGGCCTTCACCGGCGAGGACACCCCCTACTGGGGAACGGCATTCACCACGCTGCGCGATGCCAACTACCTGCTCGAGCGGCTGCCCGATTTCCAGAGCAACTTCGCCGAAGTCACCTACAACCACTACCTCGGCGAGGCCTACTTCGTCCGCGCGATGGTCTTCTACGCCATGGCACGCCGTTTCGGCGGCATTCCGCTGGTGACGCGGGTCATCGAGTACCCCGCCAGCTCGGACAAGCTCGAAGTGGCCCGTTCGTCCGAGGAGCAGACCTGGGACCAGATTCTCGCCGACTTCGACAATGCGGCCCGGCTGCTCAACACCACCAGCCTCAAGGAGGGCTATGCCAACAAATACGTTGCTCTGGCCTTCAAGTCGGAGGCCATGCTCTATGCCGGCTGTGTGGCCAAATACAACGAGACGGTATCGGGCCGTCTGACCGGACTGGGCGAGAAGACCGGCGTGCGCGTCATCGGATTCGATGCCGGAACGTGGGAGGCCGCCTCGAAACGCTACTTCCGCGAGGCCTACAAGGCCGCCCGCGAGGTGATGACCGAAGGCGGCTACTCGCTCTACAAGAAGAAGTGGGCGGCCGGTGATCCCGAAGCGCAGTACCAGAACATGGTGGAGATGTTCAGCGACCTGAGCAGCCCCGAGAACATCCTGGTCAAGCAGTACTCCTACCCGACCATGACCCACGGACTCGACGCCTACAGCTCGCCCTACATCTTCCGCAGCCCGCTGTCGGCCGGAACCTGTCCCACGCTCGACTTCCTCGAACTCTTCGACGGATTCGACCGCTACGACGACGGTACGGTGCGTGTCACCGACGGTGTGTCGAACGCCCAGGGCAACTACCTGCTCTACGACTCGCCGATGGACTTCTTCAAGAACGCCGAGCCCCGTCTGCGCGCCTACGTCATCTTCCCCGGCGACCAGTTCAAGAGCCAGGAGATCGAGGTCCGCGCCGGCGTATACACCGGAAGCACCCCGATCAAGCCCTTCTTCAGCGACTACTCGTACAACTCCTACGAGACGCCCTACGAGAAGCTCTCGCTCTACACCGACGCTTCGAACAAGCAGCTCTACCTCTCGCCCAATGCGGACAGCCAGCAGGAGAAGGTCGAATACAACGGCTCGACGATGACCGCCGCAGGAGCCAACGGTCCGTTCTACAACAACGGCGAGGCAACCGTGACGGGACTCTACCTGCGCAAGTACCTCAAGGATGACCCGTCGTTCACGCCCGACGAGGGCAAGTCGGACCAGCCGTTCATCCTGATGCGCTATGCCGAGGTGATGCTCAACGCCGCCGAGGCAGCCGTCGAGCTGGCACTGGCCGGAGAGCCGTCGCCCGACGGTTCGGACCTGATGCAGGTGGCCACCGACGCCGTGAACGAGATCCGCGAACGTGCCGGAGCCGAACTGCTCGAGTCGAACATACAGCCCACGACCGAAGGCCGCAACATCGTGCGCAAGGAGCGCCGCAAGGAGCTCGCCTTCGAGCACAAGACCAAGTGGGACCTCCGCCGCTGGAGAGTATGGCACTACGAGGGCCGCGACGGCTTCTGGGGCGAGACACGCGACAAGAACACCTACAGCAACAACGCCAGCTACCGTTTCCGCGGGCTCTATCCCTTCTTCTCGACCCAGGCCGGGAAGTGGTTCTTCGACGCCCACTTCCACTGGGTATCGCGCTTCACCCCGTCGTTCAGCATCCTGGACTACTACTTCGCTATCCCGAGCGGCGAGGTGAGCAAGAGCTCCTACATCGACCAGCAACCGAACCGATAACCGTTTCACGAAACTCATGAAAAAGATGAAAAGATACCTGTTGCATACACTCGCATGCTGCGCATCGCTTGCGCTCTGCTCGTGCGAACTCTTCGAAGTGGACAACTACGAGGCTCCCGGCGAGACGCTCCGCGGAGAGGTCGTGGACAAGGCCACGGGCAATCCCGTGCTCACGGATCAGGGTTCCGAGGGAATCCGCGTCCGGCTGACCGAGCTCAGCTGGGGCCCCAACGTACAGCCCAACCCCGACTTCTACTGCCGCCCCGACGGCACGTTCCAGAACACGAAACTCTTCAAGGGAACCTACCTGATCGAGGTGGACGGACCGTTCATCCCGCTCATCCGCGAGACCGAGGAGGGCATTCCCCTGGCCGACGAATCGAAGGAGATGGAGATCAAGGGCGTGACCGAGGTCCGTTTTGAGGTCGAACCGTTCCTCAACGTCGAATTCGTCGGCGACCCGATGGTCAGCAACGGCAAGATCACGGCCCGTGTGCGCGTGACGCGCGGCGTTTCGGAGGATATCTTCCGCGAGAAGATCGAACCGATGGGCAGCTACGACGACAGCTTCCAGAACGTCACCGACATCCAGCTCTTCGTCAGCTACTCCTCGACGGTCGGATACCGCGCCCGCGACGAACGCTGGTCGAACAAGATCGAATACAGCGGATCGGAGTTCGAGTCGCTGCTCGGCGAACCCGTCACGATCAAGTCGCTCGGCACGATCCCCTCGGGCCGCAAGGTCTTCATCCGCGCCGCCGCCCGCATCAACTACGACACCCCGAAGGGCAGCGGAACCCGCCGCTGGAACTACAGTGCACCCGTCGAGGTGATGATCCCGTAAACAGAGGATACAAGATTAAGGTTTAAGACCGGAAATCCGGTTTTAAACCTTAATTTTGTGATACGAACCGACAAACATCCCAAAGAACCGACATGATGAATCTACACGCAGCCATCCTGTGTCTGGCCGCCGCGGCGCTCGTTGCTCCGGCGCAGGCCCAGACGGACCGGAAGGTGAAGACCACCTTCCAGACCTCCCGCGAATGGAGGCCCACAATCGACAACCGCGCCGATGCCGTGATGGTATACGGCGTCGGAGGCAACCCCTCGGACAAAGACGGCAACCGCAATTTCGAATACCGCGTCCGCTCGTGGCGCGACCGCGGATACACGGTGCACTTCATGACCGGAATCGCCTGGGGCGAATACAAGGACTACTTCACCGGCGAGTGGGACGGACGTCCCCACCTCGACGAAGGACAGGTGCAGCGCAGCGGCGACACCATCTGGCACGGACATCTGGTGCCCTACATCGTCCCGACCGACAACTACCTGACCTACATGAAGGAGCGCCACGTGAAACGGGTCATCGACGCCGGCATCGACGCCATCTTCATGGAAGAGCCCGAGTTCTGGGCCCGCGCGGGTTACAGCGAGGCCTTCAAGAGGGAATGGAAAAAGTACTACGGCACCGAGTGGCGCCCCCAGCACGAATCGCCCGAGAACACCTACCTGGCCAACAAGCTCAAGTACCAGCTCTACTACAATGCCCTGCGCGAGGTCTTCACGTTCGCCAAGGAGTACGGCCGCAGCAAGGGGATGGATGTGAAGTGCTACGTCCCGACCCACTCGCTGGTCAATTACTCGCAGTGGCAGATCGTCAGCCCGGAGGCGAGTCTGGCCTCGCTACCGTGCGTGGACGGCTACATCGCCCAGGTCTGGACCGGCACCTCGCGCGAGCCGAACTACTACGACGGAAGGCTCCGCGAGCGCGTCTTCGAGACGGCCTACCTCGAATACGGATCGATGGAGTCGATGACCGCACCGACCGGTCGCAAGATGTTCTTCCTGACCGACCCGATCGAGGACTGGCCGCGCGACTGGGCCGACTACAAGCGGAACTACCAGGCCACATTCACCGCGCAGCTGCTCTACCCGAACATCGCCGACTATGAGGTGATGCCGTGGCCCGAGCGCATCTACGAGGGGCTGTACCGCACCAGTCCCGACAGCGAGAGCAAGGAGCGCATCCCGCGCCACTACTCCACGCAGATGCAGGTGATGATCAACACGCTGAACGACATGCCCGCAACCCGGACGAAGGTATCGGGAAGCGGCGGCATCGGCATCCTGATGGCCAATTCGCTGATGTTCCAGCGCTTCCCGACCCACGACGGATACGAGGATCCGCAGCTGGCCAACTTCTACGGCCAGGCCCTGCCGCTGCTCAAGCGCGGCGTGCCCGTGAAAACGGTCCACATCGAGAACCTCGCCTACCCCGAGGCGCTGGCCGACACGAAGGTGCTGCTGATGTCCTACTCGAACATGAAGCCGCTCGATCCCGAGGCGCACGAACACCTCGCCGCATGGGTGCGCCGGGGCGGCGTGCTGGTCTACAGCGGCCGCGACGACGACCCGTTCCAGCGCGTCGCGGAGTGGTGGAACCAGAACGGGAACGCATACGCGGCCCCGTCGGACCACCTCTTCGAACTGCTGGGCATCGGCTCCGCCCCCGAGGCCGGGGAGTATGCCTGCGGGAAGGGCACGGTCTGCATCCTGCGCAACGACCCGAAGGAGTTCGTTCTCGAGAAAGGCGGCGACGCCCCGCTGGTCGAGACGGTCAAACGGCTCTATGAGGGCAAGGCCCGCGGCGGCGAGCTGCGCTTCAAGAACAACTTCCGCCTCGAGCGCGGCGCCTACGACCTGGTTGCCGTACTCGATGAGAGCGTAAGCGACGAACCGGTGCGGATCGAGGGCCGTCTGATCGACCTGTTCGACCCCGAACTGCCGGTATGCCGGTCGCGCGAGATCCCCCCCGGAGAACAGGGCTTCTTCCTGAACGTCGATCGGGTGAAGAATCCCCGGAAAGCCCGCGTATTGGCCTCGGCAAGCCGCATCTACGACGAGCAGCACGGCAAGCGCTCCTACGCCTTCGTGGCCAAGAGCCCCGTGAACACGACCAACGTCTCGCGCGTGCTGCTGCCCGAATGCCCGAAGCAGATCCTGATCGACGGACGCGCAACGGCAACCGACGGCTGCTGGGACGAAACGACACGCACCTGCCTGATCCGCTTCGAGAACAATCCCGACGGCGTATCGGTGCGGATCACCTGGTAAACGAACACACAAACCCACACGGAAAAGAACAATGAACAGATTCCTTTTATTGCCGCTCTGCGCCGCAGCCGCCCTCACGGCCGGCTGCGGGCACGAGGCGGCGCAGCACGACGCAATCGCGAGCGCACTCCGCGCTCCGGCCTACCCGCTCGTGACGATCGACCCCTACACCAGTGCATGGTCGATGACCGACAACCTCTACGACGGTCCCGTGAAACACTGGACCGGGAAGGACTTCCCGCTGATCGGCGTACTCAAGGTGGACGGCATCCCCTACCGTTTCATGGGCACCGAAGAGGTGGAGATGACCCCCGTGGTGCCGACCTCGCAGCAGGGAGCCTGGGAGGGACGCTACACGACGGCGGAGCCCGCCGAGGGATGGCAGCGCCCGGGGTTCGCCGACAAGGCATGGAAGAGCGCCCGCGGCGCCTTCGGCACGAAGATCAACGAACCGACCGCACAGACCGACTGGACGGACGAGCACATCTGGGTGCGCCGCACCTTCACGCTCGACGAGCCGCTCGAGGGACGCACGGTCTACATGGAGTTCTCGAACGACGACAACGCCGAGTTCTACATCAACGGCATCAAGGTGCATGAGACGGGTGCCACGTGCAACAAGAACGCCGTGGTGAAGCTCCCCGAGGAGGCCGTGCGCAGCCTCGCGAAGGGCGAAAACCTGATCGCCGCACACTGCTGGAACCCGGTGGCCAACGGGCTGCTCGACTTCGGACTGCTCGTGCAGAAGGAGCAGCACACGCTGCTCGAGAGGACGGCCGTGCAGACCGGCGCGGACGTACAGGCCACGCAGACCCGCTACACGTTCACATGCGGCGGCGTGGACCTGCGCCTTACGTTCACCGCACCCCTCATGCCCGAAGACCTGGAGCTGATCAGCCGTCCGGTGAACTACATCTCCTACACCATAACGTCGAACGACGGCAAGGCTCACGACACGGAGCTCTACCTCGAGGCATCGCCCCGCTGGGCGCTCGACCAACCCTATCAGGAGTCGGTCGGCGAGCGTTTCGAGCAGCAGGGGCTGCTCTTCGTCAAGGCCGGCAGCAAGGAGCAGAACATCCTGGCCAAGAGCGGCGACGACCTGCGCATCGACTGGGGCTACTTCCTCCTCGCCACGGAGGCCGACGCCGCCACCTCGGCAAGCCTCGGGACCAGCGAGGAGCTGCGCCGCGCCTTTGTGGAGGGGACACCGGCGCCCGATGCCGCGAAGGGAGAGAACGAGCGGGCCACGATGGCCTTCACCCGCAAGCTGGGCACGACGAAAGAGGCCTGCGGAAAATGGCTCATCGGCTACGACGACATCTACTCGATCCAGTACTTCGGCGAGAACCTGCGTCCCTACTGGAACGCTGCGGGCGACCGCACGATCGTGGACGAGTTCCGCGCCGCCCACGAAGAGTACGACGAACTGATCGGACGCTGCTGCGCCTTCGACCGCGAACTGATGACCCGGGCCACGGAGGCCGGAGGCCGGAAGTATGCCGAGCTGTGCGCCCTGGCCTACAGGCAGTCGTTCGCCGCGCACAAGCTGGTGAAGGGTCCCGACGGCGAGCTGCGCTTCTTCTCGAAGGAGAACAACAGCAACGGCTCGATCGGCACGGTGGACATCACCTACCCTTCGGCCCCGATGTACCTGCTCTACAACCCGGAACTGGCCAAGGGCATGATGAACCACATCTTCGACTACAGCGAAAGCGGACGCTGGACCAAGCCCTTCCCGGCCCACGACGTCGGGACCTACCCCCGGGCCAACGGCCAGACCTACGGAGGCGACATGCCCGTCGAGGAGGGCGGCAACATGCTGATCCTGACGGCGGCCGTATGCGCCGCGGAGGGCAATGCAGACTATGCGGAAAAGCACTGGGAGACGCTCACGACCTGGACCGACTACCTTGTGGAGAAGGGCCTCGACCCCGAGAACCAGCTCTGCACGGATGACTTCGCCGGACACTTCGCCCACAATGCCAACCTCTCGATCAAGGCGATCCTCGGCATCGCCGCCTACGGGCGCATGGCCGAAATGCTCGGCAAGGACGACGTGGCACAGAGCTACACCGCAAAGGCACGCGAAATGGCCGTCCGCTGGGCCGAAATGGCCGACGACGGCGACCACTACCGCCTGACGTTCGACAAGCCCGGCACGTGGAGCCAGAAGTACAACATCGTCTGGGACAAGCTCCTCGGGCTCGGCATCTTCCCCGATTCGATCGCCCGCAAGGAGATCGCCTACTACCTCACACGGCAGAACCGCTACGGACTCCCGCTCGACAGCCGCGAGACCTACACGAAGACCGACTGGATCGTCTGGACGGCCACGCTGGCCGAGGACCCGGCCACCTTCGAGGCATTCATCTCGCCGCTCTACGACTTCATGAACGAAACGGTGGACCGCGTACCGATGTCCGACTGGGTCTATACCGACAAGCCCAACCGCCGCGGCTTCATGGCCCGCTCGGTCGTCGGCGGATACTTCATCAAGATGCTCGACCTGAACGCGGCAAAGGAAGAATAGCCGCGCGCAACACCCGGTAACAGCCGTAAGGGAGGCCGCCCTCCCGGGCGGCGGCCGGACAAGACAATGAAAAACGGGGCCGGATCGTCTGAAAGCGATCCGGCCCCGTCGTTTGTCCTGCAGCGGTCACATGCGGTTGGTGAGGTCCTTGACCAGCTCGCCGTCGAACAGGTGCAGCACACGGTGGGCGAAGGTCGAGTCGTACTGCGAGTGGGTTACCATGATAACGGTCGTTCCCTCGCGGTTCAGCTCCGAGAGGAGCTCCATCACCTCCTGGCCGTTTTTCGAGTCAAGATTGCCCGTGGGCTCGTCGGCGAGGATCAGCTTCGGGTTGGCCACCACGGCGCGGGCAATGGCCACACGCTGCTGCTGGCCGCCTGAGAGCTGCTGCGGGAAGTGTTCGGCGCGGTGCGAGATGTTCATGCGGGCGAGGATCTCGTTGACGCGGCGTTTGCGCTCCGAGGCCTTCACACCCAGATAAATCAGCGGCAGCTCGACATTCTCGAAGACGTTCAGCTCGTCGATGAGGTTGAACGACTGGAAGACGAAGCCGATGTTTCCCTTGCGGAAGCGTGTGCGCTCCTTTTCGCGCAACGTGGCGACCTCGCGGTCGAGCAGCATGTAGCTTCCCGAGGTGGGGTTGTCGAGCAGCCCCAGGATGTTGAGCAGCGTCGATTTGCCGCAGCCCGAGGGGCCCATGATGGCGACGAACTCGCCTTCGTTTACGTCGAACGACACGCCGTTCAGGGCGATGGTCTCGATCTCTTCGGTACGGAAAACCTTGCGGAGGTTCTCTACTTTCAACATGGACATAACAGATGGTTTTTAAAGTTTGATATTTCGTTTTGTGCTTTGATTATTCCGACTTTACGGAGTCTGCGGGGTTCTCGTTGGCCGTGCGCCACGAGCAGAAGGTGACGGTTCCGATCGTCACGAGCAGTACGGCGATGAAGGCCGCGGCGAAGACCCACCAGTGGATCGGTACGCGATAGGCGAACGACGCCAGCCAGCGATGGACGATCCAGAGGCTCAACGGCGCAGCGATCACGAAGCTGACGACGACCAGCCGAATGTAGTGGCGGTTGAACAGACGGAGGATCTCCGCGGTTGTGGCGCCCATGACCTTGCGCACGGCCACCTCACGACGGCGGTGCTGCGTCTCGAACAGAACGATGCCGAAGACGCCCATCAGGGCGATGACCACCGACAGCAGCGTGAAGAGCCCGACGACGGTTGCGAGCCGCCGCTCCTTGGCGTATTGCTCGCCGAGCTCCTCCTCGAAGGTGCGGATCTGTATCTCGCCCGGTGTCAGATGCGGGTCCGTCTCGGCAATGCACTGCCGCAGGTAGTCGGCCACACCCTCCACGTCGGCTTCGGTACGGTAGCGCAGATAGAGAAGTTGTGAAGCGCGGCCACCGTTCTTATGCGACATCTCCTCGGGAATGACATAGAAGACAAAGGGTATGACGCTGTATTGCATCGGCCGGAAGTGGAAATCTGCGCAGACGCCCACGAGCGGGTCGTTGCCGCAAAATCCGCCGATTTCGTCGCCCAGTTCGAATCCGTATTCGCGGCGGGCGGCCTCGTTGCAGATCAGCATGCCGGTCTCTTTCTGCTCGTCCGATTCGAGGAAGTCGCGGCCGTCGGTAATAGCAATGCCCATCATCTTCAGGAAGTTCCAGCGGACGATATAGGCCTGCATACTGACCCGCTGCCCCTTGTAGTCGCGTCCCCAGGACATGCGATTGACACCGACCAGACGCCCTTCGGCTCCCGTAACATCGACCACGCGCGGGTCGGCCAGCAGGCGGTCGCGCAGGGCGTCGTAGCCCAGCGCAGCCTTTTCGGAGAGTTGCACGGCCATCAGGTTGCGGCGGTCGAAGCCCATCTCCTGCCGCAGCATGAAGTTGTGTTGCAGGAGGATGAATCCCGTGGCGACGATCAGCCCCAGCGAGATGGTAAACTGGAAGCCCAGCAGCAGCGTGCGGAGCCGTCGGCCGCCTGCGGTTCCCGAGAAGGAACCCTTGACCATCATGGCCGGCGGGAACGAAGTGATGTACCACGCCGGATAGAGACTCGCCACGAGTGCCATGACTACTGCTATGACAAGCAGGACACCGACAACCGGAAGGTTCTGCGCCAGGTTCAGCGGCGCGGAGATGTAGCTGGCCAACTCGGTACTTTGGATGGCGAAGGCCAGGTACCACGCCAACAGCAGGGCAATAAGGACCAGACCTACGGCCTCGAAGACGAAGCTGAATCGCAGCGAGGCGTTCGGCGCACCGAAGACCTTGAAGGTGTTGACCGTGCGGATGCGGACGGGCACCAGCGCGAAGAAGAAGTTGACGAAGTTGATGAAGGCCAGCGCGATGACCAGCAGCGCGATGCCCAGCAACGTGTAGGTCGTTACGAGCGACCCTTGGGCACACGGCACGCGGCTGTCCTCCTCGAAGTAGAGATCGCGGACACACGACAGCCGGATGGGGTCCGTTTCGAGCTGTCCCTCTTCATTCGCTTCGCCGGGATACATCTCCGCATAGACCTTCTTCCACTCCTCGATCACGGTCCGGGGATCGGCTCCCGGATGAAGCCGGACAAAGTAGTTGTAGCTCCACTCCGAGGGGTCGTCGAGCGACCTGTCACCCAAATCCTTGGCCATATGACACATGGCCATGAGCGAGTTTGCGGGAAAATCCTCGAAGACAGCCACCACCTCGCGGGCGTTCTCGGCCGAGGGTTGGTCGGTGTTGCACCAAATCATGTCGCCGACACCGACACCCAGTTGTTCGGCCGTTGAACGCGAGATGATGACGCTCTGCGCGCGTTTGAGATCATGGACATCGCCAGCCACGGACTTGAAGTCGAAGACGTCGAGCAGCGGCAGCGAGATAGAGCCTGTATAGATGTTATTGAAGCGGTCATAACCCATCTTCGAGGCATTCTCGCGCAGCACGGTCATGGGGCCGAATCCGCCCCAGGTGCAGCCGCCGGCTTCGACAGCCGAGGTCGAGGTGATGAACCGCTCGACCATGGGCCGGCAGAGCCACGACTGCCAGGCGCCGGGCGTGTACCAGTCGGTGGACTCGACCAGATAGATGCGTTCCGAGTCGCTGAGCGTACGGTTGTAGGTTATCTCCCAGCGCACCTGCACCAGGATGATGTAGCAGGCTGTAAAGGCGAGCGTCAGCCCGACGATGTTGAGCAGCGACGAGGCCTTGTAGCGTCGCAGCGTCGTGAGGAAGTTTCGCAGAGCGATTTTCATATGCGGATTGTTTTTGATTATTCGGATTTCACGGAGTCGGCGGGGTTTTCATTGGCCGTGCGCCACGAGCAGAAGGTTACGGTCCCGATCGTCACGATCAGTACGGCGACAAAGGCTGTGGCAAAGATCCACCAGCGGATCGGCACACGATAGGCAAACGACCCGAGCCAGCGGTCCACAATCCAGTAGCCGACCGGTGCAGCAAGGATGAAGCAGACCACGACCAGCGTGACGTAGCGGCGGTTGAAGAGGCGGAGCACCTCCTGTGTGGTGGCGCCCATGACCTTGCGGATGGCCACCTCGCGGCGGCGGTGCTGCGTCTCGAAGAGGACGATGCCGAAGACGCCCATCAGGGCGATGACGACGGCGAGCACCGTGAAGAGCCCGACGATGGTCGTGATGCGCCGCTCGCGGGCATACTGGACGTTGATCTCCTCGTCGAAGAACTTAAAGTCGGTGGCCTCGCTTCCCGGATCGAATTTGCGGGCCTTCTCCCGGATACCGTCGCAGACGGCATCGAGGTCGAACCCGGCGGCGAGGCGCACGTAAAACCGTGACATGCGTGTTTGCCAGTAGGTGCCCGTAACGAAGGCAAACGGTTCGGTCTGGTATTGCAACGGGCGGTAGTGGATATCGGGGCAGATGCCGATCACCTCACCCTCGTCCAGTCTGCCGCCGACCTTGAGCCCTTTGCGGGCGAGCAGGTCGTTGACGATGAAACGCGCCATCGAATCCCGGTCGTGCTCGGGTTTGAAGTCCTCGCCGGCAAGGACCGGAATGCCCAGCACATCGAGAAAGTTGCTGCGGACGAAACGGACGTGAATCCCGACCTCTTCACCGTTGACCTTACGCCCGAAGACCGAGATGGCTTCTGCCACGAAGCGATTTCCGGAGGCCGTGACGCCGGCGATCTGCGGATCACTCTGCAACGAGGAGGCAAACGTATCGAACGAATCGGGATCGGAGAGTTTCGACGAGGGGAAATAGAAGGTCAGCACCCGCTCGTGGTCGAATCCCAGGTCGAAGCGGCGCACATAACGCTGCTGCAACAGTGTGCAGACCGAGAAGACGATCAGTCCGATCGCAATGATGAACTGCACGCCGAGCAGCGCCACACGGAATCGGCGGCCGGCCGTCGAACCGACGAACGACCCCTTGGCGGCCATCGCCGGGTTGAACGAGGTGATGTACCACGCCGGGAAACTTCCGGCGATGAGCGCCGCGACGAGCGAAACACCGAGCGAGATGCCCAGCACGGGGAGGTTGTCGCCCAGTGCGAGCGAGCTGCTGACATACGAGGCGAATTCGGTGCCCTTCAGCGCAATGGCCACATACCAGGCGCAGAGCTGTGCCAGGAGCATGAAGCCGAAAGCCTCGAACAGGAAGCTGAAGCGCAGCGAGCGGGTCGGGGCCCCGAAGACCTTGAGGATATTGACGGCCCGCAACCGCACGGGCACAAGCGCGAAGAAGAAATTGACAAAGTTGATCAGGGCAATCAGGATGATGAGCATCGCGACGCTCAGCAGCGAATAGGTCAGCGTGGCCGAACCGATCGGAAAGTCGTCCGCTTCGCCGGCAATACGGCGGTCGAAGTAGAGTCCGTCGAGCGGAAGCAGCGTGCAGGCGCGCGGATCGTTCAGCTCCTCCTCGCTGATCTCCTCGCCCCAGACCGAGGCCATGCGCTCGAGGTAGTCGCGGTAGATCGAGAGGTGGAGCTCGGACCAGCGCCGCGCTACCGCATCGGGGTCGGCCCCTGCATGCAGGCGGACGAAATAGCAGTCGTTCCAGTTGTTCGGCGAGTCGAGATCCTGATCGCCGACATCGACAAGGCCGACGATGCGGGCAAAGGAGCTGTTTGCCGGGAAATCCTCGTAGAGGGCCACCACCTCCTTCTGCACCTCGGGACGTCGGTTCTCCTCGTCGCCGAACCAGAGCACGTCGCCGACGCGCAGGCCGAGCCGGTCGGCCTGCGAACGAGCAAGAGCCACCGTGTTGGGCCGCGACAGCGCCTTCAGATTCCCCTCGATGGTTTTCAGACCCAAAGCCTCGACAAAACCGGCCGATATCTCGTTGAACGCCCCCTGAAGGCGGAGCAGGTCACCGCCCCGGCGCACCCAGACCGGCTGTTCCCAATACCATATCCGGATGCAGCCGCCGGCCTCGATTTCGGGCAACTGAGCGATGAGCTGTTCGCTCTCGGGCCGCGGCGAATTGATCGAGAGGCCCGTTTCGTCGAACGGCGAGCAGGGCGCCACAAGGTAGATGCGCCCGGCGTCGGGAATGGCGCGGTTGAAGGTCATCTCCCAACGCACCTGCACCATGATGACGTAGAAGGCCGTGAAGGCGAGCGTCAGGCCGATGATGTTGAGCAGCGACGAGACCTTGTAGCGCCGCAGCGTGGTAAGGAAGTTATGGAACGCGATTTTCATAATACACAAGGGTTCAGATCAGTTTTTGAGCGATTCGACGGGGTCGGCATCGGCGGCACGGCGGCTCTGCCATCCGACCGAAAGCAACGCCACGACGGCCGCAAAGAGTCCCGCGGCGAGGAAAATCCACGGCGAAAGGGCGATGCGCACGCTGTACTCCTCCAACCAGCGGCCCAGCCCCCAGGCGGCGATCGGCACGGCAATGACGAAGGCTACGCCCACGAGCGTCATGAAGCTGCGCACCAGTCGCGCAAGCATCTCGCGGCGCGAAGCCCCGAAGACGCGGCGCACGGCGATCTCCTGACGCTTCTGCTGAATGTAGTAGGCCGCCATGGCGAAGAGTCCCAGCGAGGAGATGAGCAGCGCCACGAGGGTGAACAGCCCGATGATGCGCAGCAGGCGCCGCTGCGCGGCGAAGTCGTCGGCAATCTCGTCCGTCAGGTAGCGGGCGGCGAAGGAGCCGCCGTCGGTTGTCTGCCGGAAGAGCTCCTCGGCCACGCGGTAGGCCGCAGCATGATCCCCGCGGGTCTTCACGAGGATGTTCCAGGGATAGAATCCGTCGGGATCGTTCACCTCGCGCAGCAGCGCCGAGGTCGGGGCATCGAGCGCCGTACCGACCTGGAAGTCGCGGTAGATGCCCGCAACGACAACCGGATAGGAAAGGTCTTCGCCTACCTTGAATTCGGGAGCATCCTCTGCAATGCCCAGCTCGCGCAGGGCATACTGGTTGATGTACCAGACATTCGAGTCCCAGAAGTTTCGGGATGCGGCACTCTCGGCGGCAACGGCCACATGGTTGTCACGCAGCCGTTCGAGACCCAGAATCCGGAAATAGGTCGAGTCGCCGATGAAGACCTGAAACGAGACCATCCGGTCGGGTCCACACGCGATGGTATTGTTGTTGCCGCGGTCGTGGGGCGTTCCGCATCCGAGCCCGACGGCCTCGACCTCGGGCTGCGAGTGCAGCGCATCGCAGAAGCGGCGCATCGCACTCCGGTCGGGGAAAATGTCGGTCCCGATATTGAGGATGTCGCGCGTCTCGTATCCCAGCGGGGCATTCACCAGATGGCGGATCTGGAGTCCGATGGCGATCGAGGCGGCAAGCAGGGCTATTGTAATGACATTTTGCAGGGCGATGAGCACCCGGCCGTAGACCGTCTTGGCATGGCGGCGGAAGGTGCCGCGCACAATGTCGACTGTCTCTTATACACATCTCCGAGCCCACGAGACGGACTCCTATCTCG
>ERZ1027076.264-NODE-264-length-20286-cov-5.044239_pt1 | contig 20286 bp, 19 predicted proteins | sample MGYA00519416_ERZ1027076 | MGnify/ENA primary metagenome ERZ1027076 (study PRJEB26926, sample SAMN06164525) | human gut metagenome | biome: ENVO:00009003; feature: ENVO:2100002; material: ENVO:00002003 | host: Homo sapiens | place: USA | collected 2012 ... | reverse complement strand
CTACACCTATTAAGTCGTCGGCAGCGTCAGATGTGTATAAGAGACAGTGATAAAATCGCGCGAGACGATCTCCTCCTGCGTATACGGACGCAGGGAGTAGATGCCCGGCAGGTCAACGACGGAGCAGCCCTTCTCGTCGCGCATCTCGCCCATCTTCTGGTCGACGGTCACGCCCGGAAAGTTGCCCACGTGCTGGTTGGAACCGGTGAGGGCGTTGAACAGCGTCGTCTTGCCGCAGTTCTGGTTGCCGACAAGCGCAAAGATCATGCCGACACCCCCTCGACCTCGATCTTCTTCGCTTCTTCTACGCGCAGCGTCAATTCATAGCCGCGCACGCGGATCTCGATGGGGTCGCCCATCGGCGCCACCTTCTGCAAAGTGACGCGCGTCCGGGGTGTCAGCCCCATGTCCAACAGCCGGCATCGCAGCGCGCCGTCCCCACCGACGGCCGTGATGACTGCTGAGGAACCGATCTTCAATTCATTTAATGTCATTGCCATTGCCTTTCTGTCAAAATTCATTTCCCTAGTGAAAAAGACTAGCATGGCGGGCGCGATTTTGTCAAGAGTCTGGCAGGGATTTCCGCGATTTCTGCCGAACGGCGGCGAAAAAACATCCCGGAGCGGAAAAACCACTCCGGGATGCCGGACTGCCGGTACTGTTGCAGCGGCTGTCAGGGCTCAGGCGCCGGCTGGACAACGTTCAAAATGTAGCGCATCATGATCATCGCAAACTGCGCGCGTGTGGTCACGCCCTGCGGATCGAGAAGCGTCCGGCCGCCGATGGCATTGCCGGAGATCAGCCGCTCGCCCACCGCCCAGGTCATGGGCGCAAGCGCAAAAGCGGACACGCTGCCCGCGTCCGCAAACGCCGACAGGTCGCCGCAGGCATCCAGATCACAGCCCTTGAAGCGGGCGTACCGATACAGGATGGCCGCCGTCTGCTCGCGGGTCGCCAGACCGTTGGGATCAAACCGGCCGCCGCCGACACCGTTCACGATGCCGCTGCCCGCCGCCCAGCCGATCGCCCCGGCATACCAGGCGCCGCTGCGCACATCGGTGAAGGCACTTTCCGCCGCGGCGGCGGGCTCGCCCTCGAGCCGATAGAGGATCATGACGATCATGGCGCGGGTGAGCCGTGCGCTCGGTTCAAAGGTCGTGTCGGACGTGCCGGCAAAGAGCTTGTGCGCCACGGTGAAGTCAATGGCGTTGTGCGCCCAGTTGCCCGCGGGCGGCATATCGGTGAATCTGCTGCCCGGACAGGCTTTGCCGCCGGGGCACGGAGCGGACACCGGGTCTCTTGCCCCGCAGACGGTGCAGACCCCGTTGACATAGCGGTGCGCGGCGGGGATGGTCTCCTGCGCCGTCAGCACCTCGCCGCAGAGGGCGCACCGGCTGCCCTCGGTCAGGCCCGGCGTGGTGCAGGTGGCCGCCACGGCCGGGAGCGCCTCAGGCGCGTGGGCTCTGGCCGGGATGGTCTCGGTCATCGTCTCGCCGGCATCGCTGGTGTAAACGCGCGTGCCGGTGGATGTGCAGGTCGGCTCCCGCGTGACGACGCCGGCGTCCCACGTGTGGGCATAGGCGGCGCGCATTTGCGCGATGCGCGCGGTGAGCCAGGCGTCCATGTCCGCCACGGTATCGGCATACGTCGTGCCGGCCGGCCAGGCACGATCACCGGCGCGGATAAGCGGCCACAACCGGTCATTCATGGCGGCGCTGGCCGACAGGTGTGCGCCGCCGGTCATGACCCTGCCGCCGTCCCCCACAAGCCGCTGCGCCTGCGCGAGGAACGTATCGTGACAGTAATTGCCGACGGCCGCGCGGAAGCCGGGGATCTGCAGGAGCGCGGACACGAGGTAGCGCCCGCCGTCAAAGTCATCGTCCGCGCCGATATCGCCGCAGGCCAGCTCCATATCCGAAACAGGGCCTGCGTACAGCAGACCGCCGGCATCCTTATAAAAGGATAGCGAGACGCCGACCGCACACGCATCGGCGGCCAGACGCTGCAGCAGGTAAACCTGCACGAGCGAGGTCAGGTCGCAGTATTCATAATAGTACTTACCGGTCTCGGCATTGTAGCCGGTGTAGTTCCCGGCGGCATCCTGCGCGTAGACCGCATCCTCAAAGGCCTGATAATACTCGCTGATGTAGGCCATGGCGTCCCGGCCGCACCACGCGGGACTCTGGACATTCATGGCGCAGCCGCGCGCGGTCACAAAGCCGTTGGCCGCGTCCTGCTTTGCCTTGGCGGTGTCGCTACGCGCGAGCAGGTAGCCGCCGGTGATGTCGGCGGGCTCGGTCAGCCCGGCCGTGTACCGGTAGGTCCGGCCGTACCGGTTCTCGGCCGCGGCCGTGGTCATATCGCTGCCGTAGTCCGCATTGACGGCCGCGTAGGCGGTCTCCATGCCGGTGATGTCCACACCAGTACTGCCGACGGCGTTCGTCTCGCTGACAAGATAAGTGCCGCGGTAGACGCCGTCATAGTACAGATCCACCCAGTCGGCCGCGGGTGTGTACGGCATGCCCAGCGACACGGCAAGCTCCCGGAAGAGCTTGTCGTGCAAAAGCGTTGCGTCGTCACAGCAGGCCAGCAGCGTCCAGCGCTCAGCCGCTTCCCCGCAGGCGGCGAGATCACACGCCTGGTCGAGCCGGAGCTGATACGACCGCTTCCCGGCGGCCGCAGGGTCGGTCCTGCCGCACGCACGGAGCTGCGTGCGCACACCGTCACAGACGGCATTGCCGTCCCGGTCGGCCAGCAGCAGCTGCGCCGCGGCGTTGGCATCGCCGGCATCCACAAAGGCTCGGCCCTGTGCGGACGGATCTTCGCTCGTGATGTAAAGCGCGCTGAGATTCTCGGACTGCGCCACGCACAGCGTGCCGGCCGCCTCGCCGTTGATGCGGACGGTGAGCGTGTAAAGGCCGTCGTCCGCGGCGGCAAGCTCTGTGATGTTGACGGTCTCGCCGAGCGGTTCTATGCCCTTGCTGCCCTGCAGCTCCACGGTCGGGTTCGTGCAGTTTTGCGTGTGCACCGTCACGGCGAGGCGGCTCAGATCCGCGCTCGCGGGCAAAAACAGATACTGCGCCGCGTCCATGCTCAGGCCGGTCACGGTACGCCCATCCACCTGCGCGTCGATCGTGCCGAGCCGTTCGGACGGTGCAAACGCGCCTTCTGGCAGCGTCGTCACCGTGACCGTGTTGGAGTAGTACGGCGAGAAATACCACCTGCCGTCCACCTGCGTGCAGCCGGCCAGGCGGAACGTGTACGCCGTTGCCGGCGCGAGACCCGTGACGATGCAGACGGGCTTTGCGGTCAGGGGCAGAGCGGTCCAGGTGCTGCCGCCGTCGGCGCTCATCTCGACGCGGTAGTTTTCCGCACCAGCGGCCGCCGTCCAGTCGAGACGGACCTGCTTCTGGCCGATCTCGGCCGCAGCCGCGTCCCGGACACCGCCGGGCAGGATCTCATACTGCGCGGACACCGTGCCGTAGAAGTCGCGCATGCCCCGGATCGAGACGGTGCCGAGACCGACGCGCGTGTTGTTCGTATAGGAGATGCAGCCATCGACGTCCGCTTCGTCGGTCCTGACCGTCAGCTGCCTGCCCTGATACGTGACCGCAACGGCGCAGACGGCATCTTTGCCGTTATAGACCGCGGGCGCGGTCTTGACCTGCGCATCGGCAATATTCTTTCCCTGCGTGCCGCACTTCGTGCAGACATGATCAGCATCCCAGCTGTGGCCCGCATAGCGGAGCACCGCGCTGCGGCAGGTCTCGCCGCAGGTCCTGCAGGTGGTGATGGCATAGCCGTTCGTGGTGCAGGTGCGGGTGTCGACCGTCTCCGTGTCGTGAACGATGCCGTCATCGTCGAAGTGATACGTCCCGCCGTCGAGCTGCTGCCAGCCGGTGACATGCTCGCCGGACAGGAAATACATCCGGTCGGCCGTGCCCTCGACCGTCAGCCAGCCGGTGTACTGCGCGGCCCGGATGTCGACTGTCTCCCCGCAGACCGCGCACACGGACTTTCCGCCGCGGCAGGTCGTCAGCGTGTGGCCGTGCGCGCAGCCGCCGCTCCCCGCCGCGTCCGCAGCCAGCGCCTGCGGGCAGATCAGCGCCGACACCAGTGCGGCTGCCAGCAGAAAGGCCCGGACCCTGTCCGCAAAATGGGATCTATGCATGTTTTTCCCCCCTCCGTTGCTTTTTTGCCGTTGAAAACGACAGAAAAGAGCAACCGTTTCCTTGATTTCGCCTGTTGTTTGATGTTGTGCTGCGATTCATGACCGAAACTTCGATAGAAAAATATAATATTTTGTCATTTTATCATGAATTTTCACGAATCGCAAGATTGCTTTCGGCAAAAGCGCCGAATATTTGCACATCTTTCCCCAACTCAGGAAAAACCTGACTGGGCGCACGAAACATTTGACACACACACCGGCCGCTCCTATAATCGAACCGGGCATCGGATTCGGATGCCGTTTTGATGCCAAACGGATGTAGTTTTGACTCGAAGGAGGCGGTGGCATGATCCAGATCCTGATCGTGGACGATGAAAAGCCGATCTGCGACCTGATCCAGATGAGCCTGACCCGCGCGGGCTATCACTGCACGTGCGTCTATGACGGGCTGGCCGCGGCGGACATTCTGGAACGCAACGTATTTGATCTCATTTTGCTCGATGTGATGCTGCCGAACGCCGACGGCTTCGAGCTGATGGAGTATATCCGCCCGCTGGGCATCCCGGTCATCTTTCTGACCGCGCGCGGCTCAGTCGACGACCGGGTGCGCGGCCTGCGCATGGGCGCGGAGGACTATATCGTCAAGCCCTTTGAGGTCGTGGAGCTGCTCGCGCGCGTGGGCGTCGTGCTGCGGCGCTACAACAAGACCGACGCCGTGATCGACATCGGCGGGCTGCGCATCGACACGCGCGCCATGCAGGTCTGGCGCGGCACGGAGGAGATCAGCCTGACGCACAAGGAATATGACCTGCTGCTGTTTTTCGCGCGCAACCCCGGCACCGCGCTCTACCGCGAGACGATCTACGAGCACGTCTGGGGCGGCGAATACAGCTACGGCAGCAAGACCGTGGATCTGCACATCCAGCGGCTGCGCAAAAAGGTCGGCTGGGAAAACCGGCTGTTGGCCGTGAACAAGGTCGGCTACCGGCTGGAGGTATGAGCGGATGAAATTTCGCGCAAAGCTCACCATCGCCATGGTGCTGCTGCTGTCGCTGACCTACGGCATCGGCGGCAGCCTGATGATCGCGCAGTCGTTTTCCTCCTCCATCGACCGCGAGCGCGACGCCGCCGTGCAGACCTACCGCATGGTCGTGGACGTGCTGGATCTGCTCGGCGACAACGCCTCGCCCGGCACGGCGGCCAACACCGTCGCGCTCGTGCTGCACAAGCTCGGCAGCGGCGGGTCGAGCACGGCAGCGCGCATCCGATTCGGCGCACAGATGACCACAATGGGCGACACTGCGCTGCTCGACGAAGCACCCGAGCCTCCGGCCGGCAGCGGCGTGACCAGCATCGTGCACACCGGCAACGGCCGGCACTACCTCATGCTCGGCGCCACGGCCGACGGCACGACCGTCCAGCTCGCGTTCGACGTGACGGAGACCTATACCGTGCGCCAGACGCAGCAGCGCGCGTACCACACGACGTTCGTGATCCTCATCGCCATCGGCGCAGCCGTGTCGTGGGTCACGTCCTATCTGCTGACGCGCCCGCTCGGCACGCTTTCACGCGCGTCAAGAGAGCTGGCGCGCGGCAACCTCGGCTATCGGGCGCCCGTGCGCTCGCGCGACGAGGTGGGGCAGCTCGCCGCCGACTTCAACCGCATGGCCGGGCAGCTTGAGCGCAACGTCAACCGCATTCAGGAGACCATGGCGCTGCAGGAGCGGTTCATGGCCGACTTCTCGCACGAGATGAAAACGCCCATGACCTCCATCATCGGCTATGCAGACCTTTTGCGCAGTCAGGTGCTCACCCCGGACGAGCAGATGGACGCGGCGAACTATATTTTTTCCGAGGGCAAGCGGCTCGAGGCGCTGGGGCTGAAGCTGCTGGATATGCTCTCGCTCGACCAGTCAAAGCTCCAGCTCGTGCCCGCGCATCCCGCCGATCTCGTGGCGGGGCTGCTCGAGCACCTCAAGCGCCTGTACGCGCAAAAAGGCATCGCCCTGCAGTACCGTACCGAGGAGGGCGCGTGCTTTTTAGAGCCGGACCTGTTCAAGACCCTGCTCGTCAACCTCATGGACAACGCCCGCAAGGCGCTCGACAGCGGCGGCAACATCTACGTCTGGCAGGAGATGCTGCCCGACGGCTGCCGCGTGCGCGTGCTCGACAACGGCCGCGGCATCCCGCCGGAGGCGCTCGCGCACCTGACGGAGGCGTTTTACCGCGTAGACAAGTCGCGCTCGCGCGCACAGGGCGGCGCGGGCCTCGGCCTGTCGCTGTGCAACGAGATCGTGCAGCTGCACGGCGGCACAATGCAGTTTGAAAGCCGCGTCGGCAACGGCACGGTCGTGACCGTGGAGCTGAAAGGAGGCCGTGTATGAAACGCTGGCTCAACACCGCACTGGCGCTCGTGCTCATGCTGGCGATCGCGGCGGGCGGATTTTTCCTGCCGAACTTCGTCTCGGCGCGGCTCGACCGCCGCAATCAGGACGCGGAGTTTTCCCTCAGCACCGGCGACGAGCAGAGTCCGGCCACCGTTTTGCGCCTGAAGCTGACCGATGGCATACAAAACCTGTTTTACGGCACAGAAGAGCCCGTCGAGCTCGATGAGAGCGCCGCGGTGCACACGCTGGCCGAGATGGCGCAGTACGCGCAGGACCTGCTGGGCGCGCTGGAAAAGGACAGCGCGCTGTTCGGCGGCGGCTTTTCCGTGCAGGAGGGCGCGACCGTCCAGTACGCGAACTACGGCAGCGGCTTCGTCCTCTGGGGCATCACGCTGAGCAATCCGCGCGGCGACACGGCGTCGTTCCTGCTCGACGACGCGACCGGCTGCGTGCTGGCGCTCAGTTATGAATTTGCCTATGACTTCGGCTTCCAGATCCGGCAGAACGACCTGTGGGATTACCTGCTGTGCGTGTTTGAAAACCGCGTCGGCGCCACGGTCGCGGCCGCGCTCGGCGTGCCGTACGACGAGGTGCAGATCCCGATGCCAGAAGCGGCGAAAAAAATGCTCGGTCTGCGCACAAGCGGTGGAAACACCGTTCCCCTGCAGCTGCTCAACGCCGGAAACGAGGGCAGTTACAACGACGGCATGGACAGCAGCATCACCGAATACCTGCAGTTTTATGACCCGGACGCCGACACGGCCTTTTCCCTGCCGGCGTGGCGTGTGGAAAATACTTTGTATTTCAACGCACAATGATGCCGTTTCGATGCCAAAGCGTTGCCGGACGGATCACAGTCTCCGCTAAGATGGGGTCATACCCGCTTCGCGGAGACTTTTTTCGTCAGGAGATGTCCATCATGCAGATACAGGATCAGCCTCACATCGGCGTGCTCGGCGCAGACCCGGCCGCCATCACACAGTTCCTGCGCCGCGTGCAGGCGCTAGGCGGAGAACACGCCGTCCTGCTGCCGCTGAGCCCGGCGGCCGTGCCGGACTGCGAACCGTATCTGTGCGGGGCGTCCACACAGCCGCCCCTGCCGAAGCTGCGCGCAGCGGCGGAGGTGCTGGCCGCCTCCGGCTGCACGGTCATCGCCGCACCGGACAGCGCGGGCGTTTTCTGCGAGGAGATCACGGCGGCCGTCGGCATCCCGACACTCGGCGTCTCCGGGCCGGCGCTGCAGCAGCTCGTCGGCAAGCTGCTGCAGCGTGCGAGCGTGCTGTGCACACCCGGCGTGCGCGCCGCCAACGGCTACGGCATCGCCGCGCGGCGCTACGGACTCTACTGCAGCTATCCCGACGCACCCGTGCAGGCGCTGCTCGGCTGCGTGCAGCCGGAGAAAGCGTGCAGCGAGCAGGTGCTGCGCTCGATCATCGAGCTGGAGCTGGCCCGCGGCAACGACAGCGTCGTGCTCGACAGCGCGCAGCTGTGCGCCGCGTTCGCGCACTTCGGCCTCGCCGCGCGCTACCCGCAGGCGGCCGACGGCATGGAGCTGCTGGCGCAGGCCGCGCTGCTGCACACTGCGGCGGCAGCCGACGCCCGCCGCGCATAAGATGCATAAGATAGGAAAAGACGGCGCGCCCCGAACGGGGCGCGCCGCTTTATGATTCGCCGATCGTAAATATCTCCTGCGTATCGATGTGCCCGTCGTGATCCGTGCCCGGCGGATTGTCGGGCATGTCATAGACATACGTCAGCCGCCCGCCGTCGAGCGTCAGGGACGTGACGGCATACGTATCGGTGTAGCTCACGGAAAACGCCCCGTCGCGCCAGACGACGCGCGTGCGCGTGACGGTGTCCGCACCGTCCGCGAACCGCAGCGTGTGGCACAGCAGCCCGCCGTCGCGGCAGACCTCGTAGAGCGCGGCCTCGGCCGTCTGCCCCGCCGCGCGCGCATCCCAGAACGCCGTCACCGTCTCCGGGTGCGTGACCGGGTCGGCCGCGTCCACGTGCACGGCCGTGAGTCCTGCGTCCGAGAGCTGCGCCACCGCCTGCGCGATCTGCGCGTCCGTGAGATTGACGCCCGCACGCGTGCCGTCGCCGACCGCCTGCACGATGGCCTGATACCGCTGCGCCGCCGCGACGGCGGGGTCTGCCGCAGCTTCGGCCTGTGCCGCCGTCTTTTGCCCGCAGGCCGTCAGCAGCAGCGCCGCTGCGCACAACAGACCGCAGAAAATCCGTTTCATGCGCGTACCTCCCGTCATTTTCTGCAAACAGTGTACACGAAAAAATTCGGCATTGCAAATTTCGCCGCATCTGCTATACTGTCGGAGATGGATGCCGTAAGATGCCGCCGGGAGAGCGCTGCGGCCGCCGAAGGAGTGACACTCTCAGGCAAAAGGACCGGTGGCTGACGGAGCTCTGGAGAGACGATTCCGCACCGAAGAAGCAAGGCCGCGCGGCCAATCTTTCAGGTAAAAGGACAGAGTACACACCTGCACCACGGCAGGGGTGTACTCTTTTTTCGGAGGTCATGACGATGGAAACCTTCCTCTTTCTGCTCGAGCTGGCCGGGACGGTCGCGTTCGCCGTCAGCGGCGCGGTGCTCGGCATCGAAAAGCATATGGACATTTTCGGCGTGGGGCTGCTGGGCATCACGACGGCCGTCGGCGGCGGCATTCTGCGCGATCTCGTCGTGGGGCTGACGCCGCCGCGCGCATTTCAGGACCCGATCTATCTGCTCGTCGCGCTCGGCGTGTCGGTCGTGCTGTTTTTCCCGTTCGTGCGCCGGATCATCGGCCGCAGCAAGCGTGTGTTCGACGCGCTCATGCTCATCATGGACGCGGCCGGGCTCGGCATCTTCACGATCACGGGCATGAACACCGCCACCACGCTCGCCGGGTGCACCGACCCGCTGCTGCTGGTGTTTGTCGGCCTGCTGACCGGCACGGGCGGCGGCGTGCTGCGCGATATCCTCGCCGGGGATATGCCCTACATCCTGCGCAAGCACATCTACGCCAGCGCGTCCATCGCGGGCGGCATTCTCTATCTGCTGCTGCAGCAGGTCTGGCAGGGCGCGGGCGCGATCTTGACCAGCGTGGTCGTTGTCATCGTCATCCGCTGCGCCGCGGCGCACTTCGAGTGGAACCTGCCGCGCGCAAAAACCGTGTGGAAAAGCGACGAATGATGTGCTAGGATAAAGAAAAGAGTTCGCAAGACCGGAGGTCATGACCATGGCAAACACCCCATCGCGCGTATGTCCGCTCGCAAAAAAGTGCGGCGGCTGCCAGCTGCAGAACCTGTCGTATGACGAGCAGCTGCATCTCAAACAGGCGACGGCCATCCGCCTGCTCGGCCGCTTCGGCCACGTGGAGGAGATCATCGGCATGAAAGATCCCTACCACTACCGCAACAAGGTGCAGGCCGCTTTCGGCGTCAATCGGCAGGGGCAGATCATCTCGGGCGTGTACCAGTCGGCCTCGCACCGGATCGTGCCGGTCAGCGACTGCATGATCGAGGACACGGTCGCAGACCAGATCATTGTCACGATCCGCGGCCTGCTCAAGAGCTTCAAGATCCGTCCCTATGACGAGGAAACCGGCCGCGGCACGCTGCGGCACGTGCTCGTGCGGCGCGGCTGGCGCAGCGGGGAGATCCTCGTCGTGCTCGTGACGGCGCACGGCATGCTGCCCGGCAAGCGCAACTTCGTGCGCGCGCTGCTGCAGCGGCACCCGGACATCACGACCATCGTGCAGAACATCAACGCCGGGCAGACGAGCCTTGTGCTCGGGCCCCACAGCGAGGTGCTCTATGGGCCGGGCTATATCCGCGAGCAGCTCGGGGACTTCACGTTCCGCATCTCGCCGCGCGCGTTTTATCAGATCAACCCCGTGCAGACGGAGGTGCTCTACCGCACGGCGCTCGACTACGCCGGGCTGGCCGGCAAAGAGACCGTCGTGGACGCCTACTGCGGCACCGGCACGATCGGCATCTTCGCCAGCCGGAACGCCGCGCGCGTAATCGGCGTGGAAAATAACCGCGACGCCGTGCGCGACGCGATCAGCAACGCGAAGGCAAACCGCGCGGACAACGTCCGCTTCTACACGGCCGACGCGAGCGACTTCCTGCAGGGCATGGCCAGGGCCGGTGAACACGCCGACGTCATCATCCTCGATCCCCCGCGCGCCGGCAGTGACGAGCGCTTTCTCGCCGCCGTGACGGCCGTCGGGCCGGAGCGGGTGGTGTACGTGTCGTGCAACCCGGAGACGCTCGCGCGCGACCTGGGCTATCTCACCCGGCACGGCTACCGCGTCACGCGCATCCAGCCGGTAGACATGTTCCCGCACACGGAGCATATCGAAACCGCCGTGGCATTGGTCAAAAGCTGACGAAACGTGAATGGAACAGCCACCGCAGCGCATCATGCGCTGCGGTGGCTTCCTTTTTGCTGGGTGTGGGGTCACGCGCCGCCGGTTTCTTCGGCGCAGGCGCGCAGCTCGCGGAAAATGGTCGTATAATCGGCGCGGAAATTGCTGTTTTTCGGAAACAGGAACATAATGTCGTGCCGCAGCTCAAAGTCGCTCAGTTCGATCACGCCGAGCGCGCCCACCGCCTCCTCCTGGCGGATGGCCGCGCGGTAGAGAAACGACACGCCGTAGCCGCTTTTGAGCAGCGTCTTGATCGCGCCGATGTTGCCGATCTCGACCGTGCGGGCAAAATCCGCCGCCGCCAGGCCGTGCTCCTTCAGGTAATACTCCAGGATCACGCGCGTGCCCGAGCCCTCCTCGCGCAGCAGCAGCGGCTCGCCCAGCAGGTCCGTCAGCGGGCGGCCGCGGTAGCGCGCGGCCTTCTCCGGGTCTCCGGCGGCGACATACTCCTCCGTGCCGAAGACGAAAAAATCATACTCCGCCTTCGGAAAGTCACCCTCGACGACCGCAAAATCCAGCTCACCGGAATCGAGCTTGCTCAGTAGCACCTTCGTATCCGCCACCTGCATCTGAATGTGGCTGTCCGGGTGCAGGCGCAGAAACCGGCCGAGCGCCTCGTTGATCATGAACTCCGCGACCGAGAGCGTCGCGCCGAACGAATAGTCGCGCGTGCCGGAGGCGGCCTGCTGCATGCGCTTTTGCAGGTGCTGCTCGTCGTGCTTCATCGTCATCAGCGTGCGGCGCAGAATCTCCCCCGCCTCGGTCAGCTGCAGGCGCTTGCCGTTGTGCTGAAACAGCGCCGTACCATAAGCCTGCTCCAGATAGTGCATATGGTGCGAGACCGCGGGCTGCGTGATGTTGAGCTCACGCGCCGCCTTCGTAAAATTCATGTGCCGGCACACGGCCAGAAACGTCTCGACGCGAAAATCCAGCATGGGCATCCCTCTTTCCTGTAGGTTTTCAGCTAATGATAACACAAAATTATCATTTGATAAATAGAAATCATTTTTCTTTATCGTTCAGGTGTGCTATGATGCTCTCTGCAAACAACGCATGGAGAGAAAGGAATCCTCGACCCACTATGAACTTCATTCAGAAAAACTGGAAAGGCATCCTCGTGTGCCTCGTCATGGCCGTGCCCTGCTGGCTGCTCGGGCAGCGGTTTCCGATCGTCGGCGGCCCGGTGTTCGGCATCCTCGCCGGCATGATCGTCACGCTGCTCTGGCACGACAAGAGCGCGGCGCAGCCCGGCATCTCGTTCGTGTCGAAAAAGGTGCTGCAGTACGCCGTCATCCTGCTCGGCTTCGGCATGAACCTGTCCGTCATCTGGCAGACCGGCAAGCAGTCGCTGCCGATCATCCTCGTGACGATCACGACGTCGCTCGTCGTGGCGTGGCTGCTGCACAAGCTGCTGCACATCCCCGGCAAGATCTCAACGCTCGTGGGTGTCGGCTCGTCGATCTGCGGCGGCTCGGCCGTCGCGGCGACCGCGTCCGTCATCGACGCGGACGATGAGGAAGTCGCGCAGGCGATCTCCGTCATTTTCTTCTTCAACATGCTCGCGGCCATCTTCTTCCCCGCTCTCGGCGCGCTGCTCGGCTTCTCGACCACGAACGGCGAGGCGTTCGGCATCTTCGCCGGCACGGCCATCAACGACACGTCGTCCGTCACGGCCGCGGCCTCCACGTGGGACTCGCTCTACGGGCTCGGCAGCCAGACGCTCGACAAGGCCGTGACCGTCAAGCTCACGCGCACGCTCGCCATCATCCCGATCACGCTCGTGCTCGCCTTCGTGCGCACGAAGCGCGCCAAGACCGACGGTACGAAGGTGAATTTCAAGAAGATCTTCCCGATGTTCATCCTCTACTTCCTGCTCGCGTCCGTGATCACGACCATCTGCGTGAGCGCCGGCGTGTCGGCAAGCGTGTTCACCCCGCTCAAGACGCTCAGCAAGTTCCTGATCGTGATGGCCATGTGTGCCGTCGGCCTGAACACGAACATCGTCAAGCTCGTCAAAACCGGCGGCAAGCCGCTCATCATGGGCTTTTGCTGCTGGGTCGGCATCGCGGGCATGAGCCTGCTGATGCAGCACGTGCTCGGCATCTGGTAAGGCACGAACAAAAACGGGCGGCAGCCGGAGCTATCCGGCTGCCGCTTTGAGACTGTCAAAAAGTAATACTTTTTGACAAAGAGACTGCAGTCTGCTGCGCACAAATTCCACACTTGCAGCCTGAGCGGTATTTTCTCCGCCGCACATGTCGCCGGAGAAAATGATCGGACCTTCTTTCGCCGCTGCGGCGGCGAAACTCTACGAGGTTTTTGGACAAGCTGTAGGCGGCGACCGGGGATGACCTGGCCGCCGCCTGTGTTTTAGGATTCTTTGCCGTCGCGCGGCAGCGTCACGAGCATGACCGTTCCGTCCGCGCCGCTGCGCTCGATCTGCACCGTGCCGCCGTGCAGCGCGGCAATCTCCCACACAAGCGACAGACCGAGTCCGACGCCGCCGTGTGCCCGGCTGCGCGACTTGTCCACGCGGAAAAACGGCTGGAAAACGCTCTCCCGGTATGCCTCCGGGATGCCGGGACCGTGGTCACGGACGCGGATCTGTACATTCCCGTCCGCCTCGCTGACCGCGATGCGCACCGCCCCGTCCGGCCGGCCGTAACGGATGGCGTTTTCGGTCAGGTTGAACAGCAGCCGGTACAGCAGCGGGTCGCTGCCGGTGAGCACAGCGCCGCCGTCGGCCTCCAGCGCGATGCACTTGCTCTCTGCAAGCGGCGCGAGATCGGTGAAGATCTCCTCGATCATGGGCGCGAGCTCGACCCGGTCGTCACAGGGCACGGTGCGCAGCTCGCTCATCTCCAGCAGGATCTTCGTCATCTGCGCCATACGCTCCGTCTGCTCCTGCAGCAGGCTCAAAAACGCCGCCGTTTCGGGCGTGACGTCCGCGTGCTCGGCGGAAAACAGCTCAAGCTGCGCCTGCATCAGCGCAAGCGGCGTGCGCAGCTCGTGCGCAGCGTTGCCCGTAAACTGCCGCTGCGCCGTGAAGCCCGCGTCCAGGCGGTCGATCATGCCGTTGAACGAGCGGCTGAAGCGCTGAAACTCCGGCAGCACGTCCTCGCTGACCTTGCACTGCGCCAGATTGCTCGGCTGAATGTTTTCCACCTGCGCTGCAAAACTGCGCAGCGGACGCAGCGCGCGGCCGCTGACAAAATACGCGAGCACGCCGCCGATGAGCGTGACCGCCGCCGTGATGTACCAGTTCGTGACGCCGAAGGCCGCCTGCGCGCCGCTGATGATGATCGTCAGCTCGTCATCCGGCTGTTTGCTCTGCGGGTCGAAGGCGTCGGGCGCACCGGATTCGATCTCGCTGTAAGCCGAGATGCCGCTGCCGATCGCATCCATATACCGCTTGCCGGAATAGCCGATCAGACAGTTCATGAGCACACACGTCACGCCGATCAGCGCCGCCGTCATCAGCGTGATGCGCCACTGCAGAGATAACCGCTTCATGTCTGCGCCTCCATAACATAGCCCTCGCCGATGCGGTTGCGGATGGGGTCATAGCCCAGGGCGGCGCGCAGCTTTTTCCGCAGTGCGGAGATATGTACGCGGATGGAGTTGCCGAAGCCGTCCGCCCCGCTGTCCCACACGTGCTCCAGCAGCTCCTCCTGACTGACCGGCCGCCCCTGATGCAGCAGCAGGTATTCGAGGATGCCCGTCTCCTTGCGCGTGAGCGACAGCGTCTCGCCGCGCACGGATGCCGTGCGCGCCTTGGTGTCAAACGACAGCTCGGCGCAGGTCAGGACCACGTCGCTCTGCGTAAAGCGGCGCAGTGTCAGGCTGCGGATGCGCGCCGCGAGCTCATCGAGGTGAAAGGGCTTGGTGAGATAGTCGTTTGCGCCTGCATCGAGCCCCGCCACCTTATCGGCGACCTCGCAGCGCGCCGACAGGATCAGCACCTTGGTGTCGCGGTCGCGCTCGCGCAGCGTCCGGAGCACCGTCATACCGTCCTCGCCGGGGAGATTCAGATCCAGCACGACCAGATCAAAGCACTCGACAGCGAGCATCTCCGCGGCGCTCTGCCCGTCATAGCAGCAGTCCACGCTGTAGGCAAGCCGCCGCAGACTGCGCGCGATCGTGTCGCAGAGCGTCTTTTCATCTTCCACAACCAAAATATGCATACCATTCTCCTCGTGCGTATTTACGAATGTCTGACTTTGTTAACTTTGTTATATGATAACACAAAAGCATAAAATCTCTGTTAAGTTTCCGTTCTTAACGAAGATTTTATCTGCGCCATGGTATCATGGGGCAAACAGAAGGGAGTGATCCGGGTGTTTCGTGCGAAGAAAGCCGTTGTGCAGGTTCTGCTGATCGCTGCAGGCATCGCCATGGTGTGCTTCGGCGCGCTGCGCGGCGAGGCCGGCGCCGTGCTCAGCAAGGCAATCCGGCTGTGCTTGGAGTGTGTCGGCATTGGATAAGAAAAAACAGTCTGTTTCCCTGCTCTTGAGCCGGTTTCGCGGCTGGATCCAGGCGGCGGCGACGCTGCTGACCAACATCCACCTGCCGAACTTCTTCAAGGGCGGCATCTATCAGGGCAAGGGCAAGACCGTCTGCGTGCCCGGCCTGAACTGCTATTCCTGCCCGGCGGCATCGGGCGCGTGCCCGATCGGGGCGTTTCAGGCGGTGGTCGGCTCGTCCAAATTCCGCTTTTCGTATTATATCACCGGCATTCTGATCCTGCTCGGCGTGCTGTTCGGGCGGTTCATCTGCGGCTTTTTGTGCCCGTTCGGCTGGCTGCAGGAGCTGCTGCATAAGATCCCGAGCAAAAAGCTGTCGACGAAAAAGCTCAGGCCGCTGACCTATTTGAAATACGTCATCCTGCTGCTGGCCGTGGTACTGCTGCCAGCGCTCATCGTCAACGACGTGGGCATGGGAGACCCGTATTTCTGCAAGTATATCTGCCCGCAGGGCGTGCTCGAGGGTGCGATCCCGCTTGCCGCCGCAAACGAGAGCATCCGCGCGGCGCTGGGTGCGCTGTTTACGCGCAAGCTGATCATTCTGATCGCGGTCGTCGTTTTGAGCGTGTTGTTTTTCCGCCCGTTCTGCAAGTGGATCTGCCCGCTCGGCGCGTTTTACGCGCTGATGAACAAGGTCTCCCTGCTCGGCATTCAGGTCGACACGGGCAAGTGCGTCTCCTGCGGCAAATGCGCGCGCACCTGCCAGATGGACGTGGACATCACCAAGTCCCCCAACGACACGGAGTGCATCCGCTGCGGCAAGTGCATCCGCGCCTGCCCCACGGAGGCCATCCGCTTCCGCTATGGTTTCGGCCTGAACGGAAACACGAATCCGAAGCAAGTAAGCAACCATCAAAATCAAACGGAGGAATCATGATGAAGACGAAAAAAATGACCAAGCTCGTGACGCTCCTGCTCGCGCTTACGCTGGTGTTCAGTCTCGCGGCGTGCTCGTCAGGCAAAGGCAAGGACAAGGCGAACGGCAGCGCCGACATCGCGACCCTGATCGCGACCGAGCCGAGCAGCGCCGACGAAGCGAGCAAGCTCTACCAGCAGCTCATGCAGAAGGAAAACGACATTCTCGCCGCAAACTCCGACCTCTGGAACAAGGTGTTTCTGTCTGCCAACAAAAACAGCACCATGATCGAGGACGGCACGAACTACGGCGACTTCCTGCTCGCCACGATCGAGAGCGCGAAGGACGGCTTCTCAGCCGACGAGCTCAAGACGCTCAAGGCCGGCGCCGAGCAGATCAAGGAGATCGAGGGCAAGCTCACCATCCTCGAACAGAAGTATCCCGGCTGCGGCACGACGCCCGGCACAGGTGACAGCGTGAGCGCGGAGGAGGCCGGCATGACCGCCTCCGGCAGCGACGCGATGAAATTCCCGAGCTTTCAGGGCAAGGATCTCGACGGCAATGACGTCGACAGCAGCAAGCTCTTCGCCGGCAACAGCGTCACGGTCGTGAACTTCTGGTTCACCACCTGCAACCCGTGCGTCGGTGAGCTGGCCGACCTTGAGGCGCTCAACAAGGACCTCGCCGCGAAGGGCGGCGCGGTCGTCGGCATCAACTCCTTCACGCTCGACGGCGACAAGACCGCCATCGCCGAGGCGAAGGACATTCTGGCGAAAAAGGGCGTGACCTACTCCAACCTCTGGTTCGCCTCCGACAGCGAGGCCGGTAAGTTCACCGCCGGCCTGTACTCGTTCCCGACCACATACGTCGTTGACAAAAACGGCAACATCGTCGGCCAGCCGATCGTCGGCGGGATCACCGCACCCGATCAGGCAAAGAAGCTCAACGAGCTCATCGATCAGGCGCTCGCAAGCAGCAAATAACGACCCGAGACAGCATCCGCCTCGACGCGCCCTTCTGACGGAAGGTGCGCCGGGGCGGATATTTGCTGTCTGTCAGAGCCTGACGTCCTCGAGCTGGTGCAGCTGCTCGAGCGCGACGCTGCCGCCGCTGACGACAAAGCAGACCTTGTCCCCTTCCCGCACCGGGAGCCGGCCGCACAGCGCCGCACCGATGCCGATGGCGGACGACGGCTCGCACAGCAGCTTGCCCTCCAGAAGCAGCAGCTTCATGCCGCGAAGAATAGCATCATCCGCAACGGCCGCAAAGCCGTCGGTATTTGCCGCCACATACGGGAAGCACACATCCCCCGGCATCTGCGCGACGAGCGCGTCCGCGACCGAGCGCTTCTGCTCCACCCGCACCGGGTGCCCGGCACGCAGACTCTCCCGATAGCGCGGCAGCGCGGCCGGCTCCGCGCCGAAGACGCGCACGCGCGGCGCGAGCGCCTTGACGGCCGTGGACACGCCGCCGATGAGCCCGCCGCCGCTGACCGGGACAACGACTGCATCGATCTCCGGGCACTGGGCCAGGATCTCCAGCCCGACGGTGCCCTGCCCCGCCATGACCGCCTCGTCATTGAACGGCGGCACCATCGTCGCGCCCCGCTCGGCGCACAGCCGCGCCGCCACGTCGAACCGCTCGGACGCCTCGCACAGCACGAGCTCCGCGCCCAGCGCGCGGATAGCCGCCTGCTTGACGGGCGGGGCCGTGCGCGGCATGACGATGCAGGCGTGCGTGCCGAAGCGCTGCGCGGCATAGGCCACCGCACGGCCGTGGTTGCCGGAGGACGCCGCGACAAAGCCGCGCACACGCTCGGCGTCCGTCAGGGTGAGGATCTTGTTCATTGCGCCGCGCAGCTTGAATGCGCCCGTGCGCTGCATACACTCGGCCTTGACATACACCTCGCAGCCGAGGGCGTCGTCGAGCGCCGGCAGGCGCAGCAGCGGCGTCCGGACAATATAGGGGGCGATGCGCGCGTGCGCCGCCCGGATGGTCTCCAATGTCATACTCATGGGAACGCTCCTTTCTCAGCAGACCTATTGTAACGCAGCCGGCGCGCATTGTAAAACCCGATCTGCGCGGCCGCCGCGCTTGACAAGGCCGGTCGAAAAGGGGCATAATCAGAGGCGAACGACCCGTTCATTCCCACGTAAGGAGGGCAATACCATGTATGATCTTGATCGTTTTCTCACCGCACAGCGCCGGGACTACGCCGCCGCCCTGCGCGAGATCCAAAACGGCCGCAAGCGCAGCCACTGGATCTGGTACATCTTCCCGCAGGTCGCGGGGCTGGGCATGAGCAGCACGTCGCAGTACTATGCCATCTCCGGGCTCGACGAGGCGCGGGCCTATCTGCGCGAGCCGACGCTGCGCGCGCACCTGCTGGAGATCAGCAGCGCCCTGCTGGCACTCGACGAGAGCGACCCCACGGCCGTGTTCGGCTTTCCGGACGACCTGAAGCTGCGCTCGAGCATGACGCTCTTCGCGGCCGCCGCGCCGGACGAGCCGGTGTTTTCCGCCGTGCTCGATAAATTCTTCGGCGGGCAGCCCGACACGCGCACGCTGCAGATTCTCGGCCTGTAAGGAGGCGCGCCATGGACAACCTGACCGAAACCAAACTCACATCCGAAAAGATCTACAGCGGCTGCATTCTCGACTTTTACCGCGACACCGTGCGCCTGCCCAACGGCGGCACCGCGCCGCGCGAACTATCGCGCCACGTGGGCGCGGTGTGCATCGTGCCGCTGCTCGACGACGGCCGCGTGATCGTCGAGCGGCAGTTTCGCTACCCGGTGAACGAGGTCATCACGGAGATCCCCGCCGGCAAGCGCGACAGCCGCGACGAAGCGCCCGAGGCCGCCGCGCGCCGCGAGCTGCGCGAGGAGACCGGCATCACGGCGCGCGAGCTCATCCCGCTCGGCCCGTTCTACCCCGCCGCCGCGTACTCGGACGAGGTCATCTGGATGTACCTCGCCCGCGGCCTGACCTTCGGCGAGCAGCAGCTCGACGACGATGAATTTCTCAACCTGCAGGCCGTGCCGCTCGACGAGCTTGCGCGCGATGTGCTGGCCGGGCGCATCCCGGACGCGAAAACGCAGGCAGCCATCCTGCGCGTGTACTGCATGGAGCACGGCTTTGAGCCGAAATAAAACAAGCGGCACGCGGCGGTCAGATGACCGCCGCGTGCCGCTTGTCCTGTTCGGCTATGTTCAGTGCCGGTGGAACAGGCCCTTTTTCTCATACGGGGCGCAGACGTAGCTCGTGAGCTCGTAGCCCGTCTTGGCGATGACCGGGCGCAGCTCCGCCTCCGGGATCTCCGTTTCGGAGAGAATGACCGTCTGGCCCCGGCTGTGCGAGGACGTGACCTTCTTGACCGGAAAGGCATTGCGCACCGCATCGTTGATATGGCTCTCGCACATGCCGCACATCATGCCGTCGATCCCCAGTGTGATCTGATACATGGGATGACCTCCTTGAAAAGCCGGTTGGTTAGATATGTTTAATCTCAACTGCATGATAACACCGCCCCGCCCGGGTGTCAAGCCCTGCGGGGCAGAAAAAAGCGGACTTCCGCAGCCGGAAGTCCGCTCTGTTTTTCCATACCGGGTCACGGGTTCGGGAACACGACACGGATGGTCGTGCCCGTGCCGGGCGTGCTCTCAAGCTCGATGCGGCCGTGGTGATACTGCACAGCGTGCTTGACGATCGACAATCCGAGGCCCGTGCCGCCGGACGCCTTGGAGTGGCTCTTATCCACGCGGTAGAAGCGCTCGAACACACGCGCCTGATGCTCCGGCGCGATGCCGATGCCGGTGTCGGCGACGGTGATGCTGCTGCCGCCGGCATCGGCCGCGACCGTCACGTCCACGCGCCCGCCGTCACGGTTGTACTTGATGGCGTTGTCGCAGAGGTTATAGAC
>ERZ1027076.263-NODE-263-length-20338-cov-23.005670_pt1 | contig 20338 bp, 8 predicted proteins | sample MGYA00519416_ERZ1027076 | MGnify/ENA primary metagenome ERZ1027076 (study PRJEB26926, sample SAMN06164525) | human gut metagenome | biome: ENVO:00009003; feature: ENVO:2100002; material: ENVO:00002003 | host: Homo sapiens | place: USA | collected 2012 ... | reverse complement strand
CACAGAACTGATACACATCTACATCTTAATATTTGCATTCGGTATAGTTATAGGCAGCTTCCTAAATGTCTGTATCTACCGTATACCGCAGCATGAGACAGTGGTGACCGAAAGGTCCCACTGCATGAGATGCGGGTATCAGCTCGCGTGGTACGATATGGTGCCGGTTTTCAGCTGGCTGTTTCTTCGTGGCAGATGCCGCAAGTGCAAAGAACCGATATCACCTCAATACCCTATTATTGAGGCGTTAAACGGTATATTATACATAGTAGTATTTGCAGTAAATGGACTTGAGCTTACGAGTATCATCTACTGCTTTCTTACATCTGCACTCATAGTTCTGAGTGTGATAGACTGGAGAACATATGAAATTCCATTCGGAATCAATATATTTATACTGGTGCTTGGAATCCTGCATGTGTTTTTAGACCATGATAACTGGTCTGAATATGTGATAGGATTCTTTTGCGTCAGTTTATTCCTTGAGATCCTTCTTCTTGTAAGTGGAGGAAGAGCCATAGGTGGCGGAGACGTCAAGCTCATGGCATGTGCTGGCCTTGCAATAGGCTGGCAGAATATTACATTAGCATTTTTCTTAGGATGCATCATCGGTTCCGTGATACATCTGATTCGTATGAAAGTAACAAACGCAGGCAACAGGCTTGCGATGGGACCGTACTTGGCAGCCGGAATATTTATTTCGATGCTATGGGGTGAGAAAATGATATCGGCATATTTGACACTCGCAGGCTTTTGAAAAACGTGTTATAATATAGCGTACTTAATATAAAACAGGTAGTACGACAAGCAGTGAGACAAAAGCAGAGAAAACACAGATATGCCGAAATATATATATATAGAATGTTTGTAACTGAACAGTTATGAATGTTTTACAGATGTATACAGTGTAAAACAAAGATAAACACGGAGGACTAGGTTATGGCAAATAGGGTACTCGGTATTGAAATAGGGGAGAACCTTACCAGAGTAGTTGAGATTGATTACAAAGCAAAAAATCCCAAGATTTATAATATGTTCGGTTTTCCGACACCACCGGGGATGATTAATGATGGAGTGGTACAGCCGGATGGGATGTTTCGTTCTATCTTATACAGTAAGCTGAAGGAAAAGAAGATTTCCACCAAAAAAGCTGTTTTTGTTTTAAATTCAGCGCGTATAGCAAGCAGAGATATTGAGCTTCCGCTTGTTAAGGAAAAACAGCTTAAGGAAATGATTGCAATGAATGCATCGGATTATTTTCCGGTGGATTTGAGCCAGTACAAGCTGGTACATCAGATTATAGAGAAGATTGACAGACCGGAAGAAAAGAAATTACGTCTTTCGGTTATTGCTGTACCTAATGATCTTATTTTGTCGTATGGTGCTCTTGCGGCTGATTGCAGGCTGCAGCTTGTAGCACTTGACTATAGTGGAAATGCCATCAAGCAGCTCATGAGAAGAGAGATTCCAGGAGATGTGAAGGTGACTGTCAAGGTGGATGAGGTTTCTACCACACTGACTGTAATGGATGGAAGCATGGTAAAGCTGCAGCGCAATGTCAACCATGGACTTGCTGATGCTATTGAGGAGATTCAGGATAGTGAGCTTTTTGGAGAGTATCTGTCATTTACCGATGCAGTTGATGTGGCACGCAGAAAGACCTGCCTTGCAATACGGCCTGATGGCACAGTACCTGATGAGCCGGCGGGCGGCGGCATGGATCCTATGGGGCATGAGATTGATTCGGAGCGCTTTAAGAAGCTTCGTCTGAATGTGTCATATTCACTTTCCAATCTGATAAGCAGTCTCGGACGAGTAATAGACTACTATCAGTCGAGAAACTCAGATACTCCTATCGAGAGAATTTTCCTCATTGGCTTAGGTGCTGATTTCAGCGGACTCTCAAAGCTTTTGACCAATGAGCTCAATGTCAAGGTGGTTCCGCTCCAGCAGTTTGACGGCATACATGTTGCAAAGAGCATAAACCTCGCAGAGGCAAAGCTTGCAGAGTATTTTAACTGTGTCGGATGTTCACTGAGTCCGCTTGATATACTTGACAGTAAGAAAAACAAGGGAATCGGTGCTCCGATTATGGCAGGAACAGCTGCAGGTGCTATGCCATCCGGCGGTGCACAGGCTGGTACGCAGGGAAATCCACCTGTCGGTCCTGATGGAAAGCCTCTTCCCGTACCGGCAGGGGAGACAGCTGAAAAGCCTGTTTCTTTTGCGGTGCAGCTTCTCATTTTTGGATTGTGTGTGGTAGTTGCAGTTGGTATCACGGCATACAGTATTTTCTCAAATCTTGTTTTAACTTCAGACAATATGACGCTTAAAGCTCGTGTTTCTGATTTGTCATATGCACAGAATATATATGATGTGTACAACCAGACCAAGAAGGACTATGACTGGACTAAGCTTCTTGAGAGCGCCTCATCCAACAAGAATGATGAGATAACGGGCTTCGTGGATGAGCTGGAGCAGAAGCTTCCGTCAGAGGCCAAGCTTGTGAATATGTCTGTTACGACTGATGGTGTTTCGATGACCATCAAGACAGGCAGCAAGGATATAGCGGCTGATGTAATTGCACAGCTTCGTACATTTGAGAGTATCATGGTATCCAATGTGTCAACCATCACAGAGGAGGTTGATGAGACCGGTGCTTCAAAGGTTCAGTTCACAGTAGATTGCACATATGTAAAGGCTGATGACAGTGCTGCTTCTGAATCGGCAGATGGCACAGGCAGTGAGCCAGATGATACATCAAAAGATGCGTCATCACAGGCACAGACGGATAGTAATTCATCATCAGATACAGACAGTACAAATCAGTAGGGGGTGTTAGGATGTCAACGAGAGATAAAAAGTTACTTATTATATTAGCGGGTGTTGCCATTTTAGCACTGACATATTTTTTGATTTTTATTCCACAGTCCAATAAGAGGGATTCACTCAAGAGCGAAAACATGAACCTGAAATCACAGTACAATCAGCTTTCAGCACTTGCGGCAAAGGCTGACGATTACACAAAGAAGACAAAGGATATGTCTGATGCCATGCAGCAGGTATATGACAATTTCCCTTCATATTTACAGATTGAAAACGGCATCATGGATGCGGTTGCTATAGAGAAATCTACCAATACAAATATTACAGAGCTTACAGTCGGCTCACCGACAGCTATTGATGTGAATAATCCGACAGGTAAAGCCGGTACAGACTCTTCGTCAGGAAGCAGTTCGGACAGCAGTACCACGGATAGCAGTAATGCAGACAATTCGCAGAGCTCTCAGACCGCTGATGGCAACAACTCTCAGTCACAGACAGGCGACGGCAGTGCATCTGATGGCAGTACATCAACAGGCTCTGCAAAGTCTACGGTTACAGGCTATCAGCTTTATGATGTCAGTACAGTTATGGCATTCAAGACAGAGTATCATGGGCTTAAGGCTATGCTTGGAGAGGTGATTGGTTCATCACAGAAGAAAACTATCAGCACGCTCAATGTGAGCTTTGATGATTCGACAGGCAAGCTGACAGGTGAGATGCTTGTGGATTCATATTTCCTGTATGGACTTGATAAGCCATATGAGGCACCATACATACCTGCAGTACCACATGGTACAAATAATCTGTTTGGTACAACAAACTAACAACTGATTATTATAATATTAGGTTATTAGATTAGCGGGTTATTGAGACCGTAAGTGATAAATATCAAATGTTAGATTATTGAGTTATGAGATAACAAAATACAAGAGGGGAGGAAGCAGATTTGAGAAAGCTAAAAAACGATGATCGAGGAGTAACACTTGTGGAGATTATTGTGTCGATTGCTATTCTCGCAATAATCGTGCTTCCTTTTTTGAATGCATTTGTCACAGCTACAAAGACCAATGTAAAGGCAAAAAACGAGATGAATGCTACACATCTGGCGACAAACATTATGGAGGGTATTGAGAAGAACTCAATGAAGACACTGGCATATCAGTTTAACTATCCATCTGAGGGCTTTGACGTGGCGGACGGCTTTAATATATCAGATGGAAGCAGTGCATGTGAGCTTCTTAAGAAGTCGGGCAAGTTTGATAATGTAAAGAGGCTTGAGGATATCAGTGCAGAGATTGTAAACAAGGACGATGTCATTACTAGCTGTATCCACAAGACTGATGCATCTGCCAAAATAAGCGATACATCGCTTTGGAATTTCAGGGAGTCGGATGCGCACAAGTATTATTTCTATATGTCTGGTGTGCAGTCAGGCACAAAGAAATACAATGCTCTTGTGACAGTGGATGCAAAATCGGACGCAGAGTCGGACAATAAGGTTAAAAAGTACAACATGGACGAGGTAGCGGATATGTCGGCCATGGATGCAAATTTTGACTGCATGAGTGCAGACAAGTATTCTGCTACAAATATTATATATGCATTTAATAATATGCCTGGTGTAGGCGGCATCACTCAGCAGGATATCAAAAGAACTATCACCATAGATATAGAAAAGTATGGAGCTTCGAGTAATAAGGCTACCAAGGTTACGGTGTCGTATTCATATTCTATCAATAAGAATGGAGTAAGAAAGACTTTTCCGGATCCGAATAGTGCACTGAAGGATGATTATACCATGGTGATTTATGATAATTCTTCAGATACTGTGAACCATAATCTAAGGAATGTCTATCTGTTTTACAATCCATGGTACACATCTACAGGAACACTTTACAATACCTGCAACGATGTCATTATAATCAATAATAAGGACAAGCTGGACTGCACGGTAAACATTGTAAAGCAAAAGACTATATCGGATCAGTCAGAGTTGAGCACGAAGGAGAGTACATATAAGGCATATGTGAAGGTAAGTGAGCCGGGAAATCGTACAGGTCATGCTTATACTCATATAGCCACCAATCTGAATGTAAATATGGGAGCACCGGATAATCCACTACAGCCCGATCAAGCTATATATGGCTTTAATAACAATGTAATTCAGAATGATGTAAAGGCAATTGTCGATATAAAGAATCTGACAAAAAGCAATGCATCTGAAAGGCTGTATGATGTGAAGGTGGCTGTATACGAGAGCAAGGCTTCACTGGATGATATATTTAAGGATAAAGACCCGGTTGTTACGATGACCGGAAGCATGGGGTATTAATTATGAAGCGTAATGATAACCGTGGTGCTTCCTTTGTGATGGTTGTAGTTGCAATGGCTATAGTGGCTGTTTTAGCTGTGACTGTGCTGTGGATAGCGCTTATGAACCTCCAGATGAAGGTGACGGACGAAAAAAATACAGACAACTTTTACTCGGCAGAGGGTGTGCTGGATCAGATATGTACCGGTCTGCAGGGAGATATTTCCAAGGCTTACTCAGCAGGATATACAAAGGTTATGGAGAATTACTCTGACAGCAGCATAAATGAGGCCGGCAGACAGAGTATATTTGCGCAGGAGTATTTAAAGAGCTTAAAGGGAAGTCTTGAGTCTGACAATACCGGTATGCACTATAAAACTGAAAAGCTTAAAGACTATGTGGATAGTAAGCTCACAGACGAAAACTCAAAGCCACACGCTGTGGTCAAGGCGGTAAATGCCGATGAAAATGGAAATGGACTGCTCAAGGTATACAACAGCCGCGCAGTCATTAATGGCATCAGGGTAGAGTATACCGATGAAAAGGGATTTAAATCAATAATAGAAACAGATATTTCTCTGGGAGTTCCATCCATGAGCTTTACAGCATCGGGAGGAGTTCCGGAGCTTTTTACATATTCTCTTGTCGGAAATGAAGGACTGGATATTATATCAGGACTTAATAAAGTGAATCTATCCGGTAATCTCTACGCCGGCTGTGAAAATGCGGCAGGCACAGGGACTTCTACTACGAGTGTTACCATTCCAAACAATGCCACACTTGATGTAAAGGATACCAGCTATATGATTGCAGAGGGCGATATAGAGGTGGGAGACTTTGCCGGAAAAGATACTGGTACAATAAAAAAGAATATGGCGGGGGTACACAATAACAGTACACTTTCTGTTGATTCACAGTGCCAGCTGTGGACAAGCAACATAAATGTAAATGGTGCAACAGTCAATTTAGATGGCATGACATATGTGGCAGATGACATGACCTTAAAGGGTACAGGCTCAAAGGTTACACTTGGCAAGAATAATAAGAATAACAATGCGAAGTACGTCGGCTTTGGCAACGGAGGTGCTGACAAGGAAAATCCTGTCGCAGGCGATAGCTCTGCTATTATCATAAACGGCAGGGAGGCATCTCTTGATATGTCAAATATCAGGGAGCTTATGTTAGCAGGAACCGCATATATCAATACCCAGGCTATTGTAAACTCAAGTAGTGTGGGTACACAAAACAGCAATGTGGGCATGGGTGAGTCAATCTCTGTAAAGGGTGACCAGATAGCATACCTTGTGCCGCCTGAGTGCATAGGCACAAGTGGAGATGGTGCGGATGCCAAATCGCTTTACAACAAGAATCCACTTTCCTATAAGGAGTACAAGGATATCACGGCAACCGGACAGGATCAGACAAAGTATACTGAAGTTAATGCTAATGTGGTCAGCACAAAGACAGGTAAGTCTCTCTCGGCATATCTGCCGGAGAAAAAGACAATCGACAACTGTATAAAGAAGGTCTTTGTTCCTTCTACTGATAATAGTGATGATGGACTTGTATACTATTATGTAAATCTGCCAACGAACAAGGCAGCTGAGTATTACAGAGACTATTTTGGCGCAGACAGTGACAAGCTCAATAGATACACTAAGTTCTATACTGACAGCATAAAGGTAAATGAGGCAGCAAGCATCTATACTGCCGGTAATTACAGCATCTACGATGGCAGCAATTTAAGCCTTTTGAAGGGCATAGCTGATGGTGTGGACATGGATGCACAGTCAGATGCCTTACAGCACACGTATACTGCACTAAACTCAAAGCTTTTGACAAATTATGCAGATTTACCGACAAATGCAGCAAGTGTTTCGCTTTTTACAAATATAGTTAACAATACCAATTTGCTGAAAATAGTGCCAAATTCCGGTAATAAACATATATTTGAGACTGAGTATCAGGGAAAAAAATACCAGGCAATTGTCAAAAACGGTAACTACACCTATGATGCAAATGACAAATCACACAATGTGGATATAATTGTTGCTACGGGAGATGTGACACTGAATGCTGACTTTACAGGTACCATAGTTGCAAAGGGCAGGATAATTGTAAACAAAGACCAGTGCGAGATTGATAATGGTACTCAGGAGGTATTTAAGGCATTGCTTCTTGAAAAGGTAAGTGATGCAGACGATGCACTGCACCTGTATGATGTGTTCATGGACGGTGCCAACTATCTGGGTAATGTTTCTTCTTTTTCAAATAAGAAAGAGGCGGACACAAAAATAGATTATGCTACGCTCATTACATACCAGAACTGGACCAAGGAGTAGAAAACAAGCGGCTTTTAAGGCGCAAAACAGCTGCGAAATATTTATATTTGGCAAATTTTGACGATATATACAAGGGAGGAATCCAATATGTCTGTAACAGAAAAAAAGAATAATGGCGGTTTCTCTCTGGTAGAGCTTATAGTAGTGATAGCGATATCTGTCGTACTTATAGGTGCGGCAACCATATCCATTCGTTCGGTCATGGGTGTTGAGGTGAAGCAGTGTGCCAGAAATATTGAATCGATAATTAACAAAACAAGAGTTACCACGATGGGAAAGGACAGCGCAGTTCTTGAGATATATAAGGATGCATCAGATGGTGCCTACTATTATAAGACAACCATAAATGGTACAGTATCTGCTCCGAGCAAAGTCGGAAAGAGCAGGATTGATGTTTACTATTCCATGAAGGATGATTATAGTGACAAGACACAATTGAACAGCTCAGACAAGATAATGCTTCAGTTTGACAGAAGCTCAGGTGCACAAAAGCCTGATGCCAATGGTAAGTGCTGCAGCCGTATCTGGATTCAAAAAAACAGCACAGAAAAGGTTATCACGATATACAAGGAGACCGGTAAGGTGGTATGTGAGTAATTTACATAGTTTAATGATGAATATTTTATTTTGACGCAAGGCTGTTATAAGGTTGTATGATGAAATCGGAGAGGAAGATGAACCATGAAACTTTTAAGGCGCATGAACAAATCAAATAATAGGAAAAACAGTGGCTTTACACTTGTTGAGCTTGTCATTGTCATGGCGATAATGGGAATACTGGGTCTGGCTGTTGTGGGCTTTATCGGTACGAGCACGAAGCAGTATAAATACGCTTCAAAGGATGTAGATTTACAGTATGAGGCACAGCTTACGATGAATCAGATAGGAGACCTGATAATTGATGCGCAAAAGGGTGTCAAGTATGAGCCTGCTACAGTGGCAGCGCCGGTGGAGGTGGCATCAGCAGCCCCTGAGGCCGGTTATATTGCAACTGCATCAGCGGAAGAAGCGTCATCCGAAGAAGCATCATCTGAGGAAACATCATCCGACAGCAAGCTGATTATCTACAACAAGGATTGTACATACAATATCATATACAGACCGTCAGAGCACAAAATCTATCTGCGAAAGGATACACTGGATCCTGCAACTGGTGCGGTGAAGGCGGATGGTCAGGGCAAGGAATCTCTTATGGCAGAAAATGTCACAGGCTTTACACCTGATTTAAGCGAGGCAGAAAGCAAGAACTCTGTCGGAATTGTCGTGGACTTTAAGGCAGGGGACAAGAAGTATACTTCAAAGCAGAACTTCACTATGCGCAATAAGGTACCGACTGGAGCAGATGTGGAGTATGTGGCACCGGCAGAGCCTGAAGGAATAAGGATATATTACAAAGGCAAGGATGTAACCAACGGAACAGTATACTATGAGATGAAGAAAAATCAGAATAAATTAAAGTTTACTGATAAGATTCTGGGTGGAAAGTATGACTCAAAAAATGTAACGTGGAATCATTCAGGAACAAAAAATGGTGGAAACTTTAATGCTAATGGTGATGTATATAATGTAGAACTTATGGATAATGAAACTACAGATCAATTTGTTATCACAGTAACATCCAAAGACGATACGTCATTGACGGCAAAGGTAACTGTAAACGTAGCACATCCAATCAATATTCTGCATTGTGATGCAGATAAGCATTTCAATTTAGGACAGACGCATCAATTGTTTATTGATGAAGGGGAGTTGAAAAATTCTTCATTAAATGGCAAATATCAGATTAAGGATTTTGTATGGCATATGGAGGTAGAAAGTGTCAGCTCAACAGGTGCAACCGAGCACAAGGGAGATATATCCTTTAGAATGGGCGATGATGGCAAGCTGATTTATGGCCCGGAGGGCAATGGTGAGCCTGATGGAATATTTAAGTTTAGTTCAAATGAGATTGCAGGAGAAACAGGAGCACAAGGTAAGCTAGATGATCCTAAATATAAGAACTATCTTAATTATTATATTTTAGGTTATAATAAAGAAATGCATATCACTCTCGGAAATGATTTTCTTACCGGAGAGAAATTAAATATCAGCGTCTGGCTTGGACTTGAGGATATGCCGGAGTTTAAGTCAAATACAATTACGTTTTACACATATCGTGAAACAGAGTAGTTTTTTACAAAAGGAGCAATCGCAATGAGCAAATTAAGAAAAAAAATAGTGGTTCCAATATCACTCACACTTACAGGATGTCTCGTTGTGGCAGCTTTTGTGCTGAATGACAGCCTAACAAAGGTCGATGCAAATGTAGCATTCAATGGAATATCTGATATAGTCAGCTCACATGGCAAGGACAAGCCCTTCAATATAGTGGAGGTGGTGCCTGACAAGAAAATGGCATCCATTGGCTATCTGATCGACGGTCAGGAGCCTGACGATTGGTTTGGTACACTGTCAAAGATGTCTGACAAAGATGGTGCCGGTGTAAAAAACAGGTCTGCCTATATGGAAGGTCTGAAAACAAAGCTTGCACCTATTACTACCGAGAAAAAGGATAACACAAAGCCTCTTTACTATGAGCCGTATGAGGAGAGCTATGTCAGTCAGGGCGATGACTGGACAGAGCTTGCCCTTGTAGATATGGACAGAATAAACAAGGGTACCACCGGTTATAAGATGACAGAGCAGGCGGAGGGAGATTATAAGTTCAATACCGATTACCAGCTTGCTGTAAATGAGGAGGGACTGCCTACAGGTCATTACAGACAAAATGTTGACCATTATGTTTTCATGCAGGGCGAGGATGAGACAGAAGATGGCTCAAATACAGAGACTGAAAATGGCAATCAAATTAAGGCACCCGGAAAAAGAGGTTACTACAGTGTTGCGTTTACTGCAGTCAAATTGCCGGATGGCATGACAAACACTCAGTATCTGGTACCGTCTGATAATTCACAGAAAGCTGATGGAAATACAGACAGCGGTACAGATGGTAACATCGATAGCAGCACAGACAATACGACAGATACAGGCACAGGTGACGATACCGTTGAGAAGCATGTGGTTTATTCTATAAAGAGCGCATATGCCATTGGTTCTGCTGAGGGCATGCAAAACATAGCAAAATATGACCCAAAGGCATATATTTACAGGATTGACAATTCAGATATCACATCACCATATGAATTTGTTGCAAGAGCTGACCGGATGGCAGGTTTGCCTGATGGCAGTAAGCCGGATTATGAGAAGTATACATACTGTACGGTTGAGATGGAGTATGTGCCTGCAGATAAAATCACTGATGACGAGACCTACTACGAGGTGGACACTGAGGTACCTATTGAGTTTAATTACGATGAGACCGGCGAGTATGGAGCAGTGCTTGATACACAGAATCCATACGAGAAGATAGATGGTGGCACACCGGATAATCAGCCGGCAGGTAAGAACGGCGCAGATGATATTTCAGGTGATGCTTCGATAGCTGATTCTGCTACAGAGAATAATGATGGTAACACAGGCAAGGTAATCCTCACAGATACAGATGGATATTTTGATATAGTTAAGGACAGCCAGACATACACCTATGTGGGTAAGGGAAATGGTGACTATATCATGGTGGCTGATAAAGACGGCTCGCTTGATTATCCTGTAAATACTACACACATATATTATAAGGGTGGTTTCAAGAACAATAACTGGTTAAGAACAGGTGTATTTAACCAGGAGGGCAAGACAGGCGATGATGATAAGACTGCCAATATGACCTTCAAGGTAAAAACGGTCACACCCAAGGAGCTTGAGCAGATAGATGTGTCAACAATTGATTTACTCTATCTTTCCGGCTCAAAGTCCGTCCTTTCAAATGATTTAGGAAACGATGCTGCAACATATAATACTGATAATGACATTTCATGGGACAAGGTAAAGCAGATAGTCCAGCGTGTACACCAGAGTGGTATCATGATGCCTGTTATAGTGGATAATGGTATTGTGTGGCCTGATTCGAATGCAGATTATTCCAGCAACATTAAAAAGCTTGCAGGTCTTTTGAGCTGTAACAATTTCAGCTCCTTGAATTTTACTAAGGACTCAGCTGATAATTTTATTAACTGGAAAGATAACAAGGTCATAACGTATTACAAAGTTGACAGTTCAACTCATACACATGGCTATGTAATTGGCAACGAATATGTCATTCCACGAAACTATAATCCTAGTACGGATGTGCCATTTGTTTTAAGAGATGATTTTGCTTCTGCATTTATTGCAAATGAAGATGAAACTCAATTTGTCGAAGCAGCTAAAAATGAGAATTTTGACGAGATAGCAGAGTATATCAACTCAGAGAATACAAGCAGGAAAAAAGAAAATGATACTCTTGGAAAGGACGAGTATGCATACTATGACAAGGAGATTTCAAAGGCGATAGTTTTAAGCTATATCATATCGTATGCCGATAAAAGAGACATTATAAATCCGACAGATAGTCTGAACATACTGGATATAGAGCCCGGAACTGTAAAAAATGAGTCTGACGCTTTAAATTATGATAAGCTAAAAAAGTGGCTTGGAACAAGGTGTCCGGAGCAAAAAAAGGTTACAATAACAAGGGTTACAAGTGCAGAATTTATTGGCAGAATAGAGGATCTCAATAATTATGATATGATATATATGGGACTTGTAGCCGATAATCTGAATTATAGAGATGGTCATACAGTATATAATGATTGGAAAATGGATGGGCTTAAATACTCAAATGTTGGTGACATTGTTGTTATAAATCCGAAAGATGTGGTAAATTATTGGGGATATGATATGCTCAAGAATGGTCATGCGGGATTGCTGGATACTGATTATATAAATAATGGAGAGGCGCTTAATACTCAGCTTACATTAAGAGGAAATGGAAATAATGCTGATTATTTAACTGCTCCAAACACATACAGAGGCTCAGGCAATGATATTACTAAGCAGAAGGTTTCAGAATTGGAGGATTATATAAAGGCGGGCTTTCCTGTCGTCTTTTCAGATGGCTTTTTCAGCAATGATAGCAAGTATGAAAGTGGAATTAATGAGGATTACATTGATAACTGTTCAAATGTTTTTAATTTTTTAAAATATGCAAAAGATAAAGACAAAGACAATGTTCTTAAAGTGGACAACAATGGAAACTTAAAAAATAAGTCAAATGAGCCAGCGGTGCTTGTTACCTACCTGACTACTGAAAAACCTGAAATATTACTCAAGGAGCAGGAAAAAGTAAAAGATACAGATTATGTTGAGATTAGTAATAATCAGATCACATTGGAATTTTCAATAAACAATGCAGGCGGTGCTGATTCCAAAGCAAGTTTTAATGCACAGCTGTTTTTGGATTCAAATTCCGATGGTAAGTTTTCGACAACCAATGAAGGAATAGATGCAAATAAGATAAAAATATATTGTGATGGCACTATTGTGAATCCGGTAATGGGTGATAATGGTAAATATATGTATAGTCTGAATGCAGGCAATTATAATTATAAACTGGTCTATGATTTGCCGAATGGCTATGTAGGAGTTATGCCTTGGCAGCTTCGTGTAAGTCAGGCTACAAATAGCTACAGATATGATCAGAAATCCGGATATGTGTATGTCAAAAATTCAAAAGGCAGTCCTACAAAAGTCAAGATTCTTCAGATTAATTCAAAGTTGGAGCATAATGAGGGCTTTAGGGGAAATTTTGATATGCAGGCGCAGAAGAATGATAGCAATACAAAGTTTAATAAATTACTTAGTCAAGTGAAGGATTTTGATCTGGATATAGAAACAGTTCGTTATGACGACGTACCTAAAATGGATGAGGTATGTGATAAGCTGCAGACATACGATATGCTTGTGATTGGATTTGGTGATTGTTATGATATTGATAATACAAATAATCATCTCGATAAAATAAAAGCATATATCCAGTCAGGAAAACCGGTATTGTTTGCTCATGATACAACGTCATTTTGTAATAATAAAAATGATAATAAATATAATAATGTCTGGGGATATAAGTTTAACTCTATAATTCGCGATACTGTCGGACTGGATAGGTATGGAATACTGTCAAATGAGTATTTAAAGAAGGGCAATAGATTACAGAGTACTGATGAGGATTTTGATAAAGCTGTACAGACTGCTGAAAAGAATAACACTGATATTGCATATGAGCCAAAATCTGGTAATACAGTTATTGTCAGACAGAATCAGGGATTTACTTATGCGGATTTAAATCAGTATCAGTGGAAAGATAATGGTAGTGATCATGGCGAGTACAGGCTGTATTCAGGGCTTGATAATTATGATGTTGAAGCTAAGACTAATAAGGCAGTCAAGGTTAATTCAGGACAGATTACCACATATCCTTTTAAGATTGCTGACGAAATAAATATAGCTACCACTCATAAGCAGTACTACCAGCTGGATATGAATCAGGATGCTGATGGTGATGGTGAGAGTGATATTGTTGTATGGTATACCTTGTCAAACCAGGGAATTTATGAGCAGTCTCCAAAGGATGTAAGAAATAATTATTATATTTACACAATGGGAAATGTAACATACTCAGGTGTAGGACACTCCGATTTCTCAAATAATGAGGATGAATTGAAACTTTATATAAACACTATGATTGCTGCATATAGTGCAGCGGTTCATGAGCCGTCAATTTATCTTAAGGAGAATGCTGATACCGATTCAAATGACATATCTACATTATATGCAACTATTGATGATGCCATTGAAGAAGAAGCAGCTAATAAAGCGGATGCCAGACTAGATGGTGCAGACAGTACGCAGGATGTTTATTTTACGGTAAAGGATTCAAACCTCGTACGTAATCAGATTGATGATAAAACTGTTGTTTATATGGACTTTTATATCGAGGATCCGCAAAAAAATCCAAAAGATGAAACGATTGGCACCGGAGATGATAAGATTTACTTAAAGAAGGTGGACTGGGATATCTATTCACTGAATAATGACGGAACTGAAAATGAACTGATAAATAACAGTAAAGAAAACAGTGAATTAAAAAAAGATCCAAGGAACTTCTTTGAAAATAACAAGACATATAAGGTAAAGGTACCATTGAGTGTTTTACCGGAGGAAGCTAATTCTATAAAGATTTATGCCGTAGGATATAGTAAGATTTATCAGTCACTGGCGAGTGGTGGGGATAAAGAGACCACAACAGCCAAGGCATACAAGACCTTCCAGATACAGCGTGTAGGTCTTGCAGACCTGGATTAGTGTATATAATATATTTCTATATAGCAAGGATCATATGAGCTGAGAATCAGCTCGTATGGTCCTTGTTTTTTTACCGTTTCTTTATACTTTCTTTATTGAATTATCCGCGCTAATTGATAAAATAGATAGTATGCGCACGATTGCGGATATTTTTTTGCATTCGTGGATGGGGGATAAATTAACCGGAAAGAAAGGAAACGTTTATGAGTAAAATTTTCAAGAACCTGATTCCATACTGGCGATGGATCATATTAATATTTGTTTTTCTCATTGCTCAGGCTTACTGTGATCTGGCTTTGCCTGCGTACACATCTGACATCATTGATGTTGGTATCCAGGATCATGGCATTGAGCATATCCTGCCAAAGGAGATTACATCGGAGGATTATCAGATGGCACAGACATTTATGCTGTCTGACGAGAAAGAAAAATTTACGGACTGTTATGAGGCAGAGGATGCTTCAAAATCTGATGACGGTGTGGCAAAATACAAGCTGACAGCTGATTCGGACACACTTGATAAGCTGGATGAGGAGCTTTTGGTTCCTCTTGTCATGGCATATCAGGCTTTTCAGTCGGGTGAGCAGATGGATGTGGATGCATCGGCTATCCCGCAGTCAGCAGCGCTCGATGATAACATGATAAAGCAGATAAGAAGCAAGGTGCAGGACAAAATCGATGCGGTGGGTTCAGCTACTTTAAAGTCCATGGGTGTAACTTTTGCGACAAAGTGTGATGAGAATGCAGGAATCGACGTGGATGCCAATCAGGTTGCTTATCTGTGGAAGGCAGGCGCCAAGATGGCAGCCTTTGCAGCTATTATGCTTATAGCAGCATGTGTTGTAGGTTTTGCGGCTTCAAAGGTCGGTGCCGCTGTCGGCAGGGATTTGAGGGAGAAGACCTTTTCAAAGGTTGTAGGTTTTTCAAATGCCGAGATTAACAAATTCTCTACGGCATCACTGATTACTAGAAGCACGAATGATATACAGCAGATTCAGATGGTTACTACTATGATGCTTCGTATGGTGCTTTACGCGCCAATCGTTGGTATCGGTGGTATCATCAAGGTGGCACAGACCAAATCCGGCATGGAGTGGGTGATTGCCATTGCGGTTGCTGCCATCATGGTTTTTATTTTCACACTGGTTGGCATTGCGATGCCAAAGTTCAAGATTATGCAGAGTCTTGTAGACAAGGTAAACCTTGTTTCTCGTGAGATTCTTACAGGTCTTTCCGTTATCAGGGCTTTCGGCCGTGAGAAGGAGGAGGAAAAGAGGTTTGATGAGGCTAACCGTGAGCTTACACGCACACAGCTGTTTACAAACCGTGTCATGACCTTTATGATGCCGGGTATGTCCATGATCATGTACTGCATCACACTTGGTATCGTGTGGGTTGCAGCAGGCAGAATAGACAAGGGTTCTATGCAGGTAGGTACCATGACTGCGTTTATTACATATGCCATGATGATTGTTATGTCATTCCTCATGCTTTCAGCCATGTCCATCATGCTTCCGAGAGCTGGTGTTGCGGCAGAGCGTATCGATGAGGTTATAAAGACAAACAGCACTGTAAATGATCCAAAAGAGCCTGTTACTGAGGCTGATCACAGAGGTGTTATCCGTTTCAACCATGTGGATTTCAGATATCCGGGAGCAAAGGAGGATGTGCTTTCAGACATTGATTTTGTGGCGGAGCCGGGCAAAACCACAGCTATCATCGGAAGTACCGGCTGTGGAAAGTCTACACTTGTAAACCTGATTCCGCGTTTCTATGACGTGACTGGAGGCTCAATAGAGCTTGATGGACACGATATCAGAGACTACACACTAAGCGAGCTTCGCGAGTCAATAGGCTTTGTTCCGCAGAAGGGTATTCTTTTTTCGGGAACCATCGCCTCAAACCTGCGCTTTGGTAAAGCAGACGCGAGTGATGAGCAGATAAAAAAGGCTGCGGATATCGCACAGGCTTCTGAGTTTATCGAGACAAAGAATGACAGGTATGAAAGCTCAATCGCACAGGGCGGCTCAAACGTGTCAGGTGGTCAGAAGCAGAGGCTTGCCATAGCAAGAGCTATCGCAAAGGACCCTCATATTTATGTGTTTGATGACAGCTTTTCAGCACTCGATATGAAGACTGACGCGCGTCTGCGTGCAGCCTTAGCAGAGGTTACAGAGAGTGCTTCCGTTATTATCGTGGCACAGCGTATCAGCACGATTATTCATGCTGACCAGATTCTCGTGCTCGATGACGGTAAAATCGTAGGAAAAGGCACCCACGAGGAGCTTCTTAAGAATTGCGATGTATATATGCAGATTGCACAGTCACAGCTTTCAGCCAGGGAACTTGGAATTGATGATAACAAAAAGGAGGGCATGTAAGATGAGTGAGAATAACAACGAACAGTTCAAGATGCCTCCTAAGAGGCCAAGAGGGCCAATGGGACATGGCCCCGGAATGGTCACAGAAAAGGCCAAGGATTTCAAGGGTTCTACAAAGAAGCTCATAAAGTATCTCGGCAGATACTGGGCTGCCATCATTGCAGTTATGATATTTGCAGCAGTTTCGACTGTCTTCTCCGTTGCAGGACCGAAGATCATGGGTAAAGCCACCACTGCGCTTGCCGAGGGACTCATGAACAAGATTGCAGGAACAGGCGGCATAGATTTTGATTATATTGCAAAGGTTCTTTTGTTTACGCTGGCTTTATATGTGGTGAGTGCCATCTTTATGTTCGCCCAGGGACTTATCATGACAGGCATCACGCAGAAGACCTGCTACAGGATGCGTAAGGACATCACGAGCAAAATCAACCGTATGCCGATGAAGTATTTCGAGTCAAGGACATACGGTGAGGTACTTTCGCGTATCACAAACGATGTGGACACACTTGGACAGAGCTTGAACCAGAGTATTACACAGATTATTACATCTGTTGCCACTTTGGTAGGTACACTGGTCATGATGCTGTCTATTTCACCGCTCATGACGCTGATTTCACTCGTTATCCTGCCTGTTTCGATGATACTTATTTCGTTTGTCATAAAGCATTCACAGAAATACTTCAGACAGCAGCAGGAGTATCTGGGACACATAAACGGACAGGTCGAGGAGGTGTACGGAGGCCACCTTGTCATAAAGGCATATAATAAAGAGGCAGAGACTGTAAAGACCTTTAAGGAGGCCAACAATGTGCTCTACAAATCCGCTTGGAAATCGCAGTTTCTCTCAGGACTTATGATGCCTATCATGCAGTTTGTAGGAAACTTAGGATACGCGGGAGTTGCCATCTCAGGAGGTATACTTGCCATAAAGAATGTCATCACAATCGGTGATATCCAGGCATTTATACAGTATGTGAAGAATTTCACACAGCCTATCCAGCAGATAGCACAGGTGGCAAACCAGCTTCAGTCGATGGCGGCTGCATCTGAGCGTGTATTTGAGTTCCTCGATGAGGAGGAAGAGGATATAACAGTGGAAAATCCTGTAAAGCCGGACCATATCGAGGGAAGTGTAGAGTTTTCGCATGTACACTTTGGTTATAATCCTGACCAGATCATCATCAATGATTTTTCTGCACAGGTAAAGCCGGGACAGCAGGTTGCTATCGTTGGACCGACAGGAGCGGGAAAGACTACCATGGTCAAGCTTCTTATGAGATTTTATGATGTAAGCTCAGGCGCCATTCTTGTAGACGGACATGATATCAGGGATTACAACAGAGCCGATCTGCGAGATGCATTCGGCATGGTATTGCAGGACACATGGCTCTTTAAGGGCACCATTATGGAAAATATCCGCTACGGCCGTCTGGATGCCACAGATGAGGAGGTCATCGCGGCAGCAAAGGCAGCACATGCGCATCACTTTATCCAGACATTGCCGGGTGGCTACGATATGGAGCTCAATGAGGATGCATCCAATGTGTCACAGGGACAAAAGCAGCTTTTGACAATAGCAAGAGCCATTCTTGCAGACAATCCTATCCTGATCCTTGATGAGGCCACATCCTCTGTCGATACACGTACAGAAATCCGTATCCAGAAGGCACTCGACAATCTGATGAAGGGCAGAACAAGCTTTGTCATCGCCCACAGGCTGTCTACTATCAAGAATGCAGATATGATTCTTGTCATGAAGGACGGAGACATTATCGAGCAGGGTACACATGATGAGCTTCTTGCAAAGAACGGATTTTATGCAGAGCTGTATAACTCTCAGTTTGAAGAATAGAGAAAGCACGGGTATCGTGCAGTTTTGCGAATATGCGTGGGGCTGAATGGTTACATAAAATTTTAAAAAAAATACGCTCTCGACAAAATTCGACAAAATGTGTTATCATAAAAGCATAAAATTTGTTTTGACATGACAGTAATTGGCGGCATAGGAGAGTTTGATGAGCACTTTAAATGTCGCAGTAGCAGACGAAAAGAAAAATATGCAGAGTTTATTAAAGGGCATGGAGTTTTTAGGAACAGCAAGAAGTAGTGATGAAGCATACAGCATGATAAACGGTAATGCCGGTTCTGATGTGATACTTGTGTATGTAAAGAGAGCATCAGGTGACACTGAGCCACTTGATGATACATATATGGAGAAAAAATCCCTTGAGACACAGGTGACGGATATCATTCATGAGATAGGTGTTCCGGCTCATATAAAGGGATATCAGTATCTGAGGACTGCGATAGTGATGTGTGTTGAGGATATGGAGATGCTTAGCTCTATCACAAAGCTTTTGTATCCCACTATTGCAAAGAAGTACAAGACTACCTCAAGCAGGGTGGAGAGAGCCATAAGGCATGCTATCGAGGTGGCATGGAGCAGAGGCAGGATGGATACGATAGACGCCATGTTTGGATACACTGTAAACTATGGTAAGGGCAAGCCTACCAATTCGGAGTTTATTGCCCTGATTACAGACAAAATACGTCTTGGGATGTAAAAATCGTCATTATAGACAAATAAAACCACATTTTGATAAATTTACTAGGCAAAATGTACTCCCGCGTGATATAATATAGTATACATTCTATTGGTTTCAGGATGTATACTATATTTTTTATCAGATTAATCGTTGTTTAAATAACTGTAATCTGGGGGAGGTTTCAGCATGGACAAAATTAAAATATTAATGGCCGCATCAGAGGCAATACCTTATATGAAGACAGGTGGACTTGCTGACGTAGTGGGATCTTTACCAAAATATTTTGACAAGGACAGATATGACGTGAGAGTTATACTTCCGAAGTACAAATGTATGGATGATAAATTACTGCCACAGCTTAAGTTCGTCTGTCATTTTTATGTCAATCTCAACTGGCGCAGGCAGTATGTGGGGATTTTTACATCGCAGTATGATGGTGTGACATATTATTTTGTGGACAATGAGTTTTACTTTGCAGGAGATAAACCATACAACAATATATACGAGGATGTGGAGAAGTTTGCTTTCTTTTCAAAGGCGGTGCTTGAGGCTTTGCCGGTTATAGATTTTGCCCCGGATGTGATACATTGTAATGACTGGCAGACAGGACTCTTGCCGGTTTTTCTAAAGACTGTGTACGGCTCAGACAAT
>ERZ1027076.257-NODE-257-length-20581-cov-9.798987_pt1 | contig 20581 bp, 18 predicted proteins | sample MGYA00519416_ERZ1027076 | MGnify/ENA primary metagenome ERZ1027076 (study PRJEB26926, sample SAMN06164525) | human gut metagenome | biome: ENVO:00009003; feature: ENVO:2100002; material: ENVO:00002003 | host: Homo sapiens | place: USA | collected 2012 ... | reverse complement strand
AAGCCTTCCTGCATCAGTCCGTATTCGTTGTTCTCGCCGAAGAGCATGGGCTTGCCATGTTCCAGATAGATGGCGTGTTTGGCGCGGTCTTCTTTCTTGGCAACGGCGTCGTGCGTGCCGTTATTGAAGATGACGCAGTTCTGGAGAATCTCGCAGACGCTGGCTCCTTTGTGGTTGTAGGCGGCTTTCAGGATTTCCACCGTTCCGGCTGCATCCGTGGCAACGGCGCGTGCAAAAAAGTGGCCGCGTGCACCGAAGCAGAGTTCTGCCGGATGGAACGGGTCTTCTACCGTACCGTAAGGAGATGATTTGCTGACGAAACCGCGGGGAGACGTCGGGGAGTATTGTCCTTTCGTCAGGCCGTAGATACGGTTGTTCAGCAGAATCATGTTCAGGTTGATGTTGCGGCGGTTGGCATGGATGAAGTGGTTGCCGCCGATGGCGAGTCCGTCGCCGTCGCCGCTCACCTGCCATACGGTGAGTTCCGGATTGGCAACCTTGCAACCGGTGGCAATGGCAGCGGCACGTCCGTGAATGGTGTTCATGCCGTAGGTATTCATATAGTGGGGCAGACGGCTGGAACAGCCGATACCTGAGATTACTGCTGTTTTGTGAGGCGGAACGCCGATTTCGGCCATAGCCTTATGCAGGGACGCGAGGAAAAAATGGTCACCGCAACCCGGACACCAGCGGGGTTGCCCTTTCTTGAAATCTTTTGCTGTATATTCGCACATAGTTCTTTTCTTTTTTAGTTCTTGATAATCTCCTCAAATGCTTGTACTAACTCGTTCACCAGGAAGGGCTGGCCTTTCACCTGATTGAACTGGTAGGGAACGAAACCGTCTACTTTCATGCGCAGGTATCCGGCAAACTGTCCCATGTTCTGCTCGGCCACCACTACTTTCTTGTAGCGCTTCATCACCTCTGCCGTATTCTTGGGCAGCGGATTGATGAACTTGAAGTGGGCGAGGGCCGCTTTCTTGCCTGTGGCGCGGAGCTCGTCCATAGCGGCGTGCAGATGGCCGTAAGTGCCGCCGAAGCCGACAATCAGCAGTTCGGCATCGTCCTTGTCGCCTTCCACTTCTACATCGGGCACTTCTATTTTGGCAATTTTCTCGGCACGCAGGCGGGTCATCAGGTCGTGGTTCTCAGGGTCGGTAGAGATGGCGCCTGTCTTGTTGTCTTTCTCCAATCCGCCGAGGATGTGGGTGAAGCCTTCTGTTCCGGGGATGGCCCAGTAGCGGCTGCCGGTCTTTTCATCGCGCTGGTAGGGTGTCCATGAACCCTGCATTTCGGGGCGTACATAAGGCGGAACGATAGCGGGATAATCGGCAAGCTTGGGCAGTTTCCACGCTGCCGAGCCGTTGGCAACGAAAGCATCGGTAAGCAGTACGACGGGGGTCATGTGCTCCAATGCTATCTTGGACGCCATGTAGGCACATTCAAAGCAGTCTGTCGGTGAGGTGGCGGCAAGTACGGGCATGGGGCTTTCGCCGTTGCGGCCGAAGAGTACCTGCAGCAAGTCGGTCTGCTCGGACTTGGTGGGCAGACCTGTTGCAGGGCCGCCGCGCTGTACATCGAGTACCACCAGCGGCAGTTCCATAATGACAGCCAGGTTCATGGCTTCCGATTTCAGGCAGATACCCGGTCCGGAGGTGGAGGTAACCGCCAATGCTCCGGCAAAGGATGCTCCGACGGCGGAGGCGCAACCGGAAATCTCGTCTTCGCACTGTACGGTCATTACGCCCAGTGACTTGTGCTTGGAAAGTTCGTGCAGCACATCGGTTGCGGGGGTGATGGGGTAAGAACCCAGGTAAAGCTTCAGGCCTGCTTTCTCGGCAGCGGCTATGAAGCCGTAGGCCGTGGCCTTGTTGCCCGTAATGTCCATATAGCGTCCGGGAGTCTTTACTTTGCTTTCAATCTTGTAAGTGTGAGAGGCGGATGCATGGGTGTTGTGCCCGTAGTCGTATCCGGCGCGGATAACCTTGATATTGGCTTCTGCAATTTCAGGTTTCTTGGCGAATTTCTCGCGGATAAACTCTTCGGCTATCGTCAGGTCGCGGCTGAACAGCCAGCATACCAGTCCCACTGCAAACATGTTGCGGCACTTCAGCATGGATTTGTTGTCCATACCCGTGTCGGCAAGGCAGTCTTTCACCATTTGGGAGATAGGAGTGGCAATGACATCCTGTTTGATGCCCATTTCTTCAATGGGGTTGTCCGTCTTGAAAGCGGCCTTTTCCAAATCCGATTTCTGGAATGCGTCCGTATCGATGATAATACATGCGGTAGATTTGGCAAACTTATACTGTGTTTTTAACGCAGCGGCATTCATCGCTACCAGTACATCGCATTTATCACCGGGGGTATAGACTTTGTTTGCACCGATATGTACCTGAAAACCGGATACGCCCGTCAGTGAGCCTTGCGGGGCGCGGATGTCTGCCGGATAATCGGGGAATGTACTGATGTCATTACCTACCGTAGCCGAAACTGTTGAAAAGATGTTGCCGGCGAGCTGCATACCGTCGCCGGAGTCTCCGGAGAAGCGGACTACCACTTGCTCCAGTTCTTTGACCATCATGTCGTTTGCCATAACTTACGAATTATTATATGTATTATATAAGGAAACTTATACTTATTTTGTTCAAAGACAAATTTCGTAAAGTTAATCGGATTAACAAAACTTTTTTCGGAAAATCAGCAGAATACATTATCTTTGTACCCGCATTCCATTGCTATATGCAGAATGTATGCAAAAAGGCTCTGTAGTTCAACGGATAGAATAGAAGTTTCCTAAACTTTAGATAGGGGTTCGATTCCCCTCGGAGCTACGAAGAAGGGAATATCAGTTTTAACTGGTATTCCTTTTTTTTATTTCTTATAAATATCTGATTTTTAGATGTATATTTACTAGTAGGACTTCTTCGTTAGCTTTGAGTGTTATTTCTTTGTGAATAATCCATTATCAACTATTCGTCTGTGATAACGTACCAAAGAACCAAAATAAAGAACCGTAAAAAAGAACCGAAATGAATAACGGACAGGTATTCTTTAGCGAAGTTAGAGCCTATTTCAATTTGAGAAAGCCAAAAGGGAACAAGCCAACTAATATTTATTTAGTTGTACGCATTGGCAACGTGCAGAAAAAATATGCAACAGGGGTAAAGGTATATCCTACCCAATGGAATACGATTAAACAAGAAGCTATCTTAAATCATCGACTAACAGCACTGGACTTATATAATAATGTAATAGTGAATAATAGACTAGATGAGTTAAGACTTCGTTTTCTGGATTTTAAATACTATATTTGTAATAATCCTAAATTGCTTGATAAAGCACATATAATAATGAAAGAATACTTATATAGGGATGAGATTATGAAGAAAAAAGAAAATGCACTTATTTGGTATAGAAAAGCTATGGATGCTCCTAGTTGCAATATAGCCAATGCTACAAAGCAAAACTACATTGCAAAGTTGAAAATATTGGAAGGTTATGTTAAAACATTGAATGTAGATTATCTAACTTTTGATATGATTACTGCAAGGTTTCTGAAAGAATTTCAAGATTGGCTGTTTATACCTTATGATGATAAAGGCAATATAAGGTCAACAAGAACTATTCATAATACAATCGTGGCAATTAAAACAATTCTTTGTTGGGCTGATGAAAAAATTGGTAAAGAAGTGTGTCGTGAGATAAAGGAATTTAAGCCAACCAAAGTTAGGCAAGAAAAAACAAAGGTTGTTCTTACTGATGAGGAAATAACACAGTTATATAAAGCGAAGTTAACGGGTAGGCAAAAGGAGATAAGGGATGTATTTATATTGCAATGCGAAATGGGGCAACGCTTTTCTGATATGTGCAATTTGAATAATGGAAAACTAAGTGAGGACGGTAACACATATACTATTGTTCAGCAAAAGACAATGCAGCAAGTAACCATACCTTTATCTGATGTTGCTAAACAAATATTGTCTAGCTATAATTATAGTATACCTGTTTATTTGCTTGATATAACAGATAAAGAGTTGAAGAAGATAGCAAAAGAAGCTGGTTTAAATAGGGAGGTTTTGATTACAAAAGAAGAAAAGGGACGACCTGTAACTAATCGTGAACCTTTGTGGAAACATGTTTCATCGCATTTAGCTAGACGTAGCTTTGTTACTAATTGGCTAAAGGCAGGTTTGGATTCTCATATTATCAAAGGTGTAACAGGGCATAGAACGGAAGAGGCTTTTAAACGATATGATAAGGTTTCAAGTGAAGATGCAGCTCAAGTAATGTTGAAAGCACAAAAAAAGAATGTTGAAAGTCCTTTGCTGTTGAAGGAACATGAATTGACGATTCAAGAAGCTGATGTATTTGCTACTACCATTTCTACACTACAGAAAACATATAAGCAAGATGTAGAGAAAGTGAAAGAACAGAGATTAGACGATACTCTAAATATAGTGGCAAGTTTAATGGAAGATGATGTAGATACTCATTCGATAGCTAAAGCTATAGAGAAGGCTGATTTTAGGGTTTCTATTGATAATGGTAGTATGGGTAGCATTATCATGAGGAAAGATACTAAGAAAAGGCAAGTGAAATTTGAAAAGACTGATGAAGTAGAGTAATATTACTATTCTTCTATAATTCTATAGCATTGGCAAATGCTTTTATGAGTTAATCTGCACTTCCAGTCGATTTTTCCAGTTTGTGGTACTATCTTTTGGTGGGTTGTCGGAAGTTCTGTATCTTTGTATCAGCGACTTACGAATAAACCGACAGATATACCCACTTCAAAGATTCCTCTTTTTTTACACCTTTTTATCCATAAATTCATCATGCGGCTACTCACTTACGAAGAAATCAGAGAAAAAGCGTTATCACAGGGCGTTTCAGACAATAAGGTCAGCATTGGCATGTGGGCAAGTCTGAACGGGTACATTAAAACCAGAAAACAGATAAGGAAGAAAGTGCACACAGTTTATTATCATCCAAACTGTATGGACTGTTGAACAGGTATACAGCTTCCATAAAAAATGAAGACTATCCGTTTATAAAGTCGAATTTCACCAGTGTTTCATCCAGGTGGTGTATGGGTGTTTCATCCAGGTGGGCTACTTATAAATACCTATGTAAAATAAATACACTACCTGCTTCATTTTTGCTATCGCAAAAATTCAGTGGCTATATTTTACAGCAGATTTATCATTCCGTTATTAAAACTACACTCTTATGATTGTTCATCTTTCCACAGGATTGCAGTTCAACACACAAAAAGAAGCCAAAATATTCTTTGGCAATCACAGATACAGGAGATTAGTAAGAAAAGGAGATATTCATTTCACCAATTATCAAAGTCCTGTTGCTAATGACAGAAGCAAAACTATCCTATCGCAGAATAACTGAAAGAATTGCGGGAAAATTGGATTTACTTGAAGCCTACTTGTTTTATTGTTTAGCCTTATGCTCTGATTGCTATACTGCTATATCCCATATAAGACAGGAGAAACTGGCAGCTTTCTACGGTATAACCAAAGAGGAACAGATAGGCAAGTGGCTGCACAAATTTGAAGATATGGGATTGATAAAGATACATAGTAACCTTGTTAAGGGAAAATACGGTACTTTTTCCAGATATGAATACGAGTTAGATACGGAACATTATGTACTAATAGGAAATACACTATATGACGAGCCTATTTCCAAAGAATTGAAAGGTTTTCTCGTTTTGTTGAAATGCAAATGTCTGAATGGTACGAATACATGCAAGTATTCCCAGAATATGTTAGCGAAAGAATTAGGTTTAAGTGCATCCACTATATCAAGATACATAAGACAAGCGACAGAACTCAGATATGTAAAGAAAGATAAGAAAGGTATTCATTTACTTGACAAAGATATATTCTTGATAACGAGTGAGACGCAAATAGCTGTTCTGAAAAACGTATATCCGGAAATTTTAACGGATGAGGATATAGCCAGAGGATTTTGCTGTTAATATCCTTATTCTTATTATATACTACTGCAAGATAGCTGGATATACTATTTTCCCTTTATGAGAATGTACGGTTAAAAGCTCCTTCTTTCAGGAGCTTTTCTTTTATTGTATTTGTACTTATAGTAGAAGGGTAATTCCAATTTGGCTATTTTCTCGTATAGTTCCAACAGCTTGTTTCTATCTATCTTTATAGTACGGGTATTGCAGATAATATGCTCCACCGTATTGTCTGTAATGGTTATATTGGCATCGGGTGTGGAAATGTTTGTTTCGTCCATAGTTGGTTATGATTTAGTGATTAAAGGATAAGATTATCTGATTTTTATTTGGATACAGGTTTTGGAGAGATAATAAAAAGCCGCACGGGAGTAGACGCCTAATCATACTCAAATGCGGCTTTTTTCGTGTAAAGTCCATGATGTCTATCAATACATTGCATATAGCACCATTGATTTTTACACTGTTGGCAGATTTTTTATCAGCAGTGAAACGGACAGGTCAGACTACAAATAAAACTACCAATAATAAATAGGAAGATTACACTATGAATAGAAAAATATCGTCCGTTTCATGGGGATACACAAAGGTACACATCTTTAACAAGGTAAAAAAACAAACGTCGGTTATCCTTTGAAATCCGCATATACACAAAAACGGGATTTACACAATATATCCGTTTCTTTCACAGTCTTGAAAATACAGGGAAATACGTATACTAAAGTACAGGTACTTATATAAATCACCCCCGCCCTCTTTTCTTGAAGCTGGAATATATATCAGACTGACTATCCACAGGTTTACAGATTGGTAACTACGAATACGAAAGTAGAGTACATCTCTAACGCCCCCCGAGAGTATTTGAAGATAAACGAAATGTTTACCACTTCATTCTATCAATTTATAAACCATTTAAAAGTAATTCATTATGAACAATTTAGTAATTGGCAGTATGCCACAGGAAAGAAGAACGTTAAATTTGGGTGAATATGCGGAAGAAGCCGTTTTAATAACGGAAGAACAACCAGCAAAACAGAAAAGACCGTTATTCATTGAAGCCAATACGGTTGACGTTACCATAGAGCATTTAAAGAATGACTGTATCATTCCCGTATTTGCAAAGGACAATGAAGCCACCTTGTCACATCCTGCATTTATAGAGACTGTACAGGATGCCGCAAGCACATTCTTTCAAGGTGAAAGGATTGAGATACCCGATATAAGGGTGTCCCATGTTATCAAAGGGCGTATTCCCGAAGCAATACACAAGCCCGCTAATCAGTTATTAGAAACAGACAAGACCATTTATTACGAAAGATGCGCCTTTGTGATAGAGATACCAACCGTTTATGAGACGGTAAACGGGAACAAACTTACTTTGACCGTTGGCGGTGTCCGTGCCTACAATCACACCAACCTGTACAGTAAAAAAGGTATGGAACGGTTTAAGGTGTTTGTAGGCTTTACCTGTAAGGTCTGCACTAACCTGTGTGTCTCCACTGATGGCTATTTAAGCAATTTGGAAGTAACCAATACCAAAGACCTGTATAGGGGTGTATTGGAAATGCTTCATGGCTACAATCCCGCAAAGCACATACATCTGATGCAGAGTTTGGGCGATACCTTTATGAATGAACACCAATTCGCCACATTATTGGGTAAGATGCGTTTGTACCAATGCTTGCCGCAAGGCTATCAAAAGCGGTTGCCACGTATGCTACTTACAGATACGCAGATTAATGCAGTGGCTAAGGCATATATCAGCGATAATGATTTTGGCGGTTTTGGCGGTGAACTCTCCATGTGGAAATTCTATAATCTGTTGACGGGAAGTAACAAAAGCAGTTATATAGACAGCTTTTTGGATAGGGCTTATAACGCTACGGAACTTGCAACGGGAATAAATGCCGCCTTGCATGGTGACGAACGTTATAAATGGTTTATTGATTGAGTGAACGGGAGAATATTCTTTAAAGGGTATTCTCCTTTTTGTATAACTGTTTAATATTAGAAATTATGTCTTATAAACAATTATTTGTATGGCTGTTCTGTTTGATTGTCTCGATTTTTACGGGCTGTGTGCCTCTTATTCTCTTTATAGCTTCTATTCCAAAAATGATATTGACGGAAAGAGAGCCAAAGGTAAAAATGAAAGATTACAGCAGACCTGTAAAGGGGAGACACCCCGATGCCCTTGAAAAGAGCCACCGCAGGGAATGGATAGACAGTAAGTATTCCAAAATGTAATCAAAGGGGAGTTGTGTTCAAATAAATCTGAAAAGGTGGTTTGAACACGACCCTTTCCGTTATCAATTAATTCAAAGAATAATATGAAGACAAAAGCAGTAATTTATGCACGTGTTTCGTCTGTGAATGACAGGCAGGACACTACAAGGCAGATAGAGGATTTAAAAAGGTATGCCCTTTTGCAGGATATAGAGATAGTACGGATATTTCAAGAACACATAAGCGGAGCAAAGAAGATTGAGGAAAGGCAGGTTCTTACGGAATGTTTGGAATACTGTACGGAAAAGGGTGTTGACTATCTGTTGTTATCAGAACTTTCAAGATTGGGAAGAAGTACGTTACAGGTGCTTCGCTCTTTGGAGATACTGCATGAAGCAAAGGTATCCGTTTATATACAGAATTTAGGGTTATACACATTGCAGTCAAACGGAAAGGTAAATCCGATTGCTTCGATTATGGTTACTGTACTTGCTGAAATGGCTAACATAGAACGGGCAAACATACAATACCGTTTGAACAGTGGCAGGGCAAACTACATTGCCAAAGGTGGGAAATTAGGTCGTAAGGCTGGAAGTATCAAGACAGAGGAAAGGAAAAGGGAAGAATACAGGGAAACAATAGCTTTACTAAAGAAAGGCTATTCAGTGAGGAATATCGCCAAATTACAGGGTATAGGCGTTTCAACGGTTCAAAGGGTTAAAAATCAATTTATAAGATAATGGAAACGAATTTTGTCATTCTCCTTGATTATAGCAGTGGGGAGATTATTAAAATCAGATTGAGTGATGAGGAAATACAGAAATCAGAAAGTTATGAAGATTTTGAAATGTTTCTTAGCACAATAGAGAGCAAATATAACTTCCGATTAAAGGATTGCTATTGGATGTCAGTAGAATATCTGAAAGAAAGAAGTTATATTTAAAGGGTACACAATTTGCTAATATAAACGCTTTTCGTATATTTGTGTCGTTCCAGCAATGGAATGACATATTTATTAACGAAAGGCGTTTTGCATTATCCTTGTCTCTGAAATTCGCCAAAATTTTACAATCACAGGGATATGCACAACGCCCACATTAATGTTATATACCTATCTTACTGATAGTCTGTATATCGTTTGGTGTGGGCAACTGTTGTGTATTTGTGATTGGGGTGTTTGGCGATACCTAGAGACAGATATACAAATGGTTCTCACACCTTTTTTGTTGTATAACGGTCAGTTAGGGAACACTGACTACAATACATATCGCCAAGAAACAGACAGTATTATCCTCTAATGTAGCCATTTATTAAACGGTGTGCAGCTATTGCTGTGTTCCCCGCACTATTCCATAACTATTTATTAACCGCTTCCTATAGGGAACGTAGAAGCTAAAGATATTGGGGAATTTATTTGCTTTTTTATAAATTTCTTCAAACAGAATATTCGGTGTAATTTTAATAGTAAATTTTGTGTTATAGAATTAAAAGAATAAACTTTGTGTTTTGTACAAAATTTATTATGAAGAAATAAATACTCCCAATAGAGCGTCATATTGAAAAAAAAGCTATTTTTGTAAAGTTTTAGCAGTTTATCTGTTAGAACAGATATAGGAAAGCGTTTTTGCTTTGTCCCGAAACTGAAATTCGCCAAAATTTTAATCAAGAGGACGAAGGCAATATGACGCTCATTCTGTTTTGTATGCATTTCTATGTAGTATTTTACTGCATTAGCATATCAAAATGGCGTGGGGGTATTGTTTCTTCTCGTTCATTCTTGATTAGGCGTTTGGCGATGCCACAGTTTCGATGAACAGGTAAACAAGTCCTACGCCTTTCTTTTTTATTCATAGCCAAATTGGGGGACTTATAAGCATTACTAAAGTTGTATTATGGGTAATGAATTTACTTCTTTAAACCAAGAAATTATCCTAAGGTCACTTGATTGGGCATACAGTAAAGCTATCAATGGAGTACCAGGTCTTGATTCAGCACAAGACATAGCAAATGACTTTTCTCAAAGAGAGGGAACACTTATAGACAAAGTTAACTCTTTAATTAAATGGCAAAATACTAAAGCTGGCACAAGTGGATTTGTCACAGGATTAGGAGGTTTTTTGAGTTTACCCGTAACTCTTCCTATCAATATCACATCTGTCATGTATGTTCAAATTCGTATGGTTACTGCCATAGCAATTATGGGTGGGTATAATGTGAAAGATGATCGTATAAGAACACTTGTCTATTCATGTATAGCTGCAAATACAGTTGCAGAAGTGGCAAAAGATTTTGGTTTGTCTCTTAGTAATAAGTTGTTGATAAAGACGATAGAAAAAATACCAACAGAAGTTATAAAAAGAATCAATCAAGCTATAGGCTTTAAATTACTAACAAAGTTTGGTCAAAAAGGGGTCATTAATTTAGGAAAAACAATACCTTTTATAGGTGGTATTATCAATGCCACATTGGATGTTGTAGCTACTAATACAATTGGAAATATAGCAAGAGATACATTCATTAAAATAGAAAAATAGCTATGAGAAGGATTTTAGTGATAAATGTTTTAACAGTCTTAATATTTGGAATACTATCATGCTCTGGGAGTCAAGAAACAAAGGCCTCTCAAAATATTAAAACTGAAAGAACAAAAATTTCACCTCTTAATGAAATTTTTAAAAAGGCCTTGGAAGAGAAAGTTCCATTTGTAGAGAAAACAACTTTATATAAATTACTGAGGAATCCTATATTTAAAGAAGAAGTAATAAAAAGATATAGCACAAAGTTTCACACAATGGCTGAGGAGATAACAGAACGTTCTGCACCAGTTGAATACAATTCCATTGATAATTATTACTATTGTGAAGGATTAAGTGAGAATGGGACTGTGAATGTGAAATATTATGTAGATACTGACAAATTAGATATTTTAATGCAGTATCATGGACAAGAAGTGAGACACGATGGAACAATAGATTGTGGAAACTGGGTCAAAGGATATTGGAAAAATCCTTTTGGAGAAGATGATTTAAATGATCCTTATATCGAACATGAATTTCGTGGAAAAGTGAATGATACGTTTGATTGCCAATTGCATGTCAGATTTGAAGCGAATGGACATTTTAGATTATGGGTAGAAGGTGAATATTGTTGTGATCACTCTCCTAGGGAAGTTGAAATGTTAATTAGAGATGAGGACGATGGAGAAGTTTATTCAATTTCTACTTCTACCAAGATTCATAGGAATTATTTTTTTGTTGATACTAGGCTGGAAAATCTTTTCTCACGTTTGTTGGACAAGGGAAACCTCAATGTTTCCATAAGATACCTTACCTATCTTGATCGTTACTATTATTACCGATTTAGAATATATAATGAAACTAAATTTGAGGCTGCGAGAACTTTATTGAATTAAATTATATAAAAATATTTTTATGATAAAACTATGAGAAAAGAATTGTTATTTGGAGTTTTTCTTTTATTCTTTCAGATGATACAAATTTCTGTATATGCACAAAATATACTTAACAATAAAATTATAAAAACATATATAGGAAGTTTTCCATACTACAGCTCATCAGATTGCTGGAACTTTGAAGATAGTGCACCTTCCTGTACATATCAATATTATGAAGAGGGATATAAGAGAATATATCATGGTTCATTTGCTTTAAAAATAGAATCACCCCGCAAAACAAATAGTAGAGAAATTAAAGGTACTTTTAGAAATGGGAAGAGAGAAGGGATATGGACTTTTAGAGAAAAAATAGATAACGAAATATTACAAGTTTGGAATATAATGTTTGTAAATGGAGAAATGAATGGTGATTTATCGTATAGTAGAACAGAACAAAATAAATTAGTAGAACATTATAAAATAAGTATTAATGAAAGGTATAGAGCTTTTGTTGGAAATTATAAAATACAATATTATGATATTCAAAGTGAAATACCTATGAACGAATATGGATATTTAAATGGAGAGTTAATTTGTCGTGGTGATAGAGGGAGAATTCTAACTTGCAATTTCAAAAACGGAGTGCCTAGTAATTTATTGATACGAGATACTAGAACGGGAGAAGTGTTTGTAGATTCTTTACCAAGCATGCCACCTCAGGGAAGTAATATAAATAGTTGGTTTAACAAAAACTACAAAGATTTTTATAGAAACTTTAAATTCAATTTTAGAACTCCTAAACTTTTACAATTTGATATTTTCCCACATATTTGGTGTGAATCTATAGGTGAAATAAGGTTTGGTTTATTAGGTAATGTCAATGTGGTAAAACAGGAAGAAGAAAAGAGAAAGTTACGAGAGGAGCAAAAGAAATTGTGTAGGGATTTAAATTTGACAGGACCTACTTTTACTTTTAACGGACAACATAATTTTTCCAATTATTTGGCAGGTGACATAACGTATCCTAATGGAGCATCAGATAGAGGTATTAGTGGAACTGTAAAAGCGGAGTTCACAATTCAACCAGATGGGACAATTGATAATATAAAAGCTATTGAGAGTCCTCATGATCTTCTAACTTCTGCGGTAACTAGGAGATTAAAAACAATGAGAGGCTTGTGGCAACCTATGAAAGTAGGAATAAAACCTATTGCAACAAAGATAATTATATCTGTTGAATTTATCTTGCCCTATAAAATATCAGTAGGACGACCTACTGTGCCATTAGACGAATGCGATCTACCTTCTAAGTTTGAAAACCCAAAAATTGAAGCACAAAAATCTGTTGGACCTAAGTCAATAAAAAATGAATAGTAATACAATCTTGTCTGATATAAAGTTATAAAAAAATAATCTTTTAATAGGATATGAATCACGCAAATAAGACAGCATTTGAAGCAATTCATTTGCTGTTTTTTTATTATCATTGCAAATAAAAAGCAATGGTAAAGCCAATAGAAAATTTCTCATTTCAATATAACGAGGAAGAATATAGCCTTCTTGATTATATCTATCCAGTGGCGCAAGAGTATGCACCAGACTTTGACTATAATGAAGATACAGGTGAATCCTACATGGCAGTTTCGCAAGCTCCGGATATTTTTAAAGGAAGGTATAATACACGTAAATTACGGCATAAATTCACAGTAGAGGAATATATGCAGGATAAAGAACTGCAAGGCTATCTGCAAGCATTAGAATTGGATAGTGAGAAGTTCTGGTATCTGTTGCTCTTTTGCTATGACTATAGTTGGGGGATTTGCATGAAAGGGATTGAAATAAACAAATTTCCTGTTGAGCACATAAGAGACTTTGTAGACACAATCTATAGCAATTATGCAGGCAGTGGCATGCTTGGGGCTATTTTCAATGAGCCAATAAGCCTAACTTTGAAGATAGGCAGGAAAAATATCGTGATTGATAACAATAATGCCATAGCCTGTATTGCCAAATTCTGTGACGACGGATTGGAAAATAACGATTTGACTGATTTATCCAACGGGCACTTTGTGGATTTAACCCGTCAAAGTTCTGATTCCGTTTCCGTATTGGCTTACTATTTTTCTAAGATGATAATTTCCGCCTTTGACCACCAAGAACATTTGAAAGATAAAAGAAAGAAAGGGGCAAACCTTTCGGATAAGGAGAAAATGGTTATCTCCCATTCCCTGTATCTTACTGGCATTATAAATAATGAAAGCGTGAGGGAAAGCGATGAATATCTAAAGGCTATCTTAAAGAGATATAAGAATACAGAGATAAAGAAGCTTAACTCATTCTATCTTTAAAAGGAAATCTCCTACGTTAAGGGTAATCCTGTTTGTCTGTTTTTATTGGATTTTAGTCCATAAACAGATAAACAGGATTTTTTCTTGTCTGGTTTTCTGATTTTACGACATGGAAAACATTGATTGATAGATGTTTCTTGTAGAGGAACAGTATTTGTGTGTTTTTTTGTTCCTGTTAGCTCTCCGATTAAAGGGTAATCTTTGCAGTATAAAAAAAATCGGTGAGCCAGATACCCAAATAAGTCCGCAGGGCAGCGGCAGAGAACATGAGAAATAATGTAATTATGACATTGGATTTATTGAAAAATGAAAGTAAGAAGATTGCACGTTTAAGCGGTAATCGTGATTTGAATGAAAAGATTGTGAAGGCTAAGATGAAGTCACTGGAACAATACGGACAGCTAATGCCTGCCGTAGTGGTAGACGCTACTGATGCTATAAATCAAGGGCTGGAAGTCGTTGATTTTGTCACAGGCAATGTTGTAGGAAAGGAAGAAGCAGTGAATTATTTGGTGTTAGTTGACGCTAACCACCGCTATGAAGCACATTGCAGACTTTTAAAAGAGAATGAAAAATTGGACGAACCGAAATACAGGGGTGAGTTCTATTTGATGTACGCTTTGAATACAGAATTGGAAATAGCTAAGATGTTATCAGAAATCAATATCTCTACCAATCCGTGGAGGGGTGGAGATTATGCAAAAGGAGCAAAAATGAGTAATCTGAAAAAAGAACTGCCTTTGTTGGATGCTATAAATGATTTAGTAAATGAAGGATATAATTTGTCCGTAGCATCGAAGTGGCTGACCTTTACTGCAAATATTGATAAAAAGGTTATGAATTGCGCTATGGACAATATTATTCTCCCACAGCTAGAGAATACCGTAGGTTTGGAAAGAGGGCAAAGATTAATAGAAGCGGCAAAAGAACATTTCACAGAGAAAAACATAAAAAGTAGATATTTAATTGACTGGATAATATCCAAGTATAACACCACTGGCGATGATGGAAAACCCGATTTCACTGACAAAATGGAACGTTTCCTCAGAAGTATCAGCAAAGAGGATGCAGACTATATCAAAAAAGCTAAGGGTAAAACAGGCGGAGATACAAAGGAAAATATTATCAATCAGAAATTGATTGAATTATGGGGTAATTTTGAAGGATAACCCTTTGAGAAAAAGCCAGTGGGTATTACCTGCTGGCTTCCCTAACAAGAGTAATAACTATTAAATGATATATATTATGATTAAAGAGAGTAAAGGCAATATGTATGAGTTCGTGACACACACATGGAATCCTATTAAGGGTAAATGCTTTCATGGTTGCACCTATTGTTATATGAAAAAGATGTGTACCCATTTGAAGGCTCCCAGACTGGATGCGGCTGAATTAACCAGCTATCTTGAATGCTCGAACTTTATTTTTGTAGGAAGCAGTATTGATATGTGGGCAAAAGACATACCAAGCCACTGGATAAAAATCGTTTTGGATTATTGCGATAAGTCTGCCAACAAATATCTGTTTCAGAGTAAGAATCCTTCCAGAATATTGGATTTTATAACTCACCCTGTATTTCACCATTCAGTGGTTTGTACGACCATAGAAACTAATAGGTCTTATCCAGATGTGATGTACAACTCACCAAGGGTACGGGCAATGGAAAAGATTGCGGATTCGGGTATAGATACCTATGTTACGGCAGAACCGTTGATGCAGTTTGATTTGGATGAAATGGTAGAGTACATAAGGCGATGTAATCCGAAGCAAGTCAATATAGGACGGAATACCAACAGAAAAGTAGAGTTACCAGAACCAACAGCAGATGAAGTGAAAGCACTTGTGAAGGAACTGGAAAAATTTACAAAGGTGGAGATAAAGAAAAACGCGAAAATATGGTTTAAGTGAGAAGATATAACCTAGAACTGAAAAGTAACTATCTACATGATAGTTGCTTTTTCCGATTTATTGAGTATCTTTGTTTCCAAGTTAAAACGACAATAGTTACCAATTTGAAATACTGTGTTTGTAAAGATTTGTTTTTCAGAGCGAAACATGGTATTCCTAAACTTTAGATAGGGGTTCGATTCCCCTCGGAGCTACGAAAGGATGTCTGTTATGATACGGACGTCCTTTTTTTGTGCGGAACTTTCTGCTGCAGTAGAGGAGTATCCGTAAAATTCTGTAGAAAAGAGAAAAAAGAGAAAGAGGAAACCCCGTCACACCGGGATTTCCTCTTTCTCTTTTTTTTATCCTATTTATATAATAGGAATTATTTTGCTTCTTCAACAGCTACTGCCTGTTCTGTATCTTTTTTGTTCTTCATCAGCATGTAAGCGATAGGAGATGCAACGAACAGAGAAGACAGTGTACCGAATACAACACCCAGAATCATGGCGAACGCGAAGCTGCGGATGGAATCACCACCGAGGATGAAGATACACAGCAATACAATCAACGTACTCAGTGAGGTATTGATGGTACGTGCCAGAGTCGTGTTCAGTGAATCGTTGAACAATACTTTCTTGTTGCGTTTCGGATAGAGACCGAAGAACTCGCGTACACGGTCGAAGATTACCACCTTATCGTTGATTGAGTAACCGATAGCCGTCAGGATAGCACCGATAAACGTCTGGTCGATTTCCAAAGAGAACGGCAGGATGCCCCAGAACATGGAGTAGGCGCCCAAAATGATAATCGTGTCGCAGGCCAGTGCACATACGGAACCGATAGAGTAGGCAATGTTGCGGAAACGGAGCAGGATGTACAGACCGATAGCAATCAGTGCCAGCACAACAGACCAGATAGCGGATACCTTGATGTCGTCTGCGATACTCGGACCTACTTTCTGTGAGCTGATGATACTGCCGCCCGTATGGTTCTCACGGTCGATGAAGGTTTCCAGCGTGATATTCTGGGTCAGCAACGGCTTCAGGGTCTCGTACAGGTATGCTTCGATTTCGGAGTCGATGTTGTTACCTTCTTCTTCGATACGGTAGTTGGTACTGATACGTACGGTCTTGCCGTCAGCACCGATAGCGATGACACTGACATTGGCATCGCCGAACTTGCTGGAAATCAATTCGCGTACCTGTTCGGGTTCTACCTTGTTCTCAAACTGTACCTTGAAGTTACGTCCACCGGTGAAGTCGATGCTCTGGCTCAAACCGCGGATGCTGAGGAAGCCGATGCAAACTACAACTGCTACACCTGCCAGCGTCATCCAGAGTTTGTTTCTGCCCATGAAGTCGAAGTGTACATTCGCCATCAGGTTCTTGGAGATTCCCGTAGAGAATGTCAGGTTCAGCAACTTGTCTTTGTTCATGAAGTGCTCGTAGAACAAACGTGTCATGAACACAGCGGTAAAGAATGAAATCAGGATACCGATAATCAGTGTCGTGGCGAAACCGCGGATAGGACCGGTACCGAAGTTGAACAGGATGATACCTGTGATGATAGATGTTAGGTTAGAGTCGAAGATTGCGGAGAAAGCATTGGAGTAACCGTCGGCAAGTGCTTTCTTGACACCTTTACCTGCACGCAACTCTTCTTTGGTACGTTCGTAAATCAATACGTTGGCATCCACAGCCATACCGAGCGATAGTACCATACCGGCAATACCGGACATCGTCAGAGCGGCCTGGAAGGATGAGAGGATACCCAGTGTGAAGAACAAGTTCAATATCAGAGCGCCGTTGGCAACCATACCCGGGATGAAACCGTACATGGAGCACATGTAAATCATCAACAGAATCAATGCCACAACGAATGACATGATACCGGCGTTGATGGATGCCTGTCCCAAAGACGGACCTACGATGTCTTCCTGTACGATGTGGGCAGGAGCCGGCATCTTACCTGATTTCAATACGTTTGCCAAGTCTTTTGCCTGTTCGGGAGTGAAGTGACCGGTGATTTGTGAGTTACCGCCGGTGATTTCCTGATTTACGTTCGGTGCGGAGTATACATAGCCGTCCAGTACAATGGCGATGGCTTTACCTACATTCTGTTTGGTGAGTTGTGCCCAACGGCGTGCACCGTCCGTATTCATAGACATGCTTACGGCAGGTTTGCCATAGTGGTCGAATTCGTCTTTGGCGTTTACAACTACGTCACCTTCCAGCGGAGCGCGTCCGTTACGTTCGGTAGACTTGATGGCGTACAATTCGAAAGTCTGTGCTTTCGGGTCGTATTCAAAAGGAGAAACACCCCACTTCAGGCGCAGGTCTTTCGGCATTTCAGCCTGAATTTCCGGCATGGAGAGGTATTTGTTGATATCAGCGGTATCCTTGTAGTTTGCATAACCTACAACAGGGCCTTGACCGCTGGGATTTACCTGAAGAACTGCCAGCAGCGGATGTTCTTTCTTGATTTGCTCAAGGTCGGCAGCCTGTGTTTTGCTTTCACCTTTCAGTGCTGCGGCAAGGCTGTCGGTAGTGCTGGTAGCTTGCGCTACGGCGGGAGCTTCGGCAGCTACGCTGTCTGTTGCTTCTGCTGCGTCTTCTGTGGTAGCCAGGATTGCACGCAATTTGGCATCAGCCGATTGCAGGTACGAAGCAACGTCTTTTGCGTTGTATGTTTCCCAGAATTCCAGGTTGGCAGAACCTTGTAGCAATTTTCTTACACGTTCAGGCTCTTTGATACCCGGAAGTTCCACCATGATACGTCCCATTTTGTCTTCCAGACTCTGGATGTTGGGCTGAACCACACCGAAGCGGTCGATACGGGTACGGAGTACGTTGAATGAGTTGTCAACGGCTGCCTTTACTTCTTCGCGCAATACTTTTTCAACTTCTGCATCGGAAGATTTCTGGTTTACCTTGTCCTTTAGCTGTTGGGTAGCGAACAGTTGTGAGAGTGAAGCATCCGGAGCGATTCTGTGATACTCTCTGATGAACAACGTGATAACGTCGTCCTGGCTGGTAGTAGCCTGTTTTGCCGCAGTGGCCAGTGCTTGGTTGAATGCTTCGTCAGACTTGTTGTCCGCCAATGCCTTGATGACATCGGGTACCGACACTTCCAGGATGACGTTCATACCACCCTTCAAGTCCAAACCTAAACTGATCTCCATTTCACGACATTGTTTCAGCGTCCAATTGCCGAACCACACTTTCTCGTTTGACAGAGAATCGAGGTAGTCCTGTTCTACTTTCACATCGCCTTTTGCGAACTCTTTAGCCTTATGGGCGTAATGGCGGGTCACAAAAGAGAAGGAGAGATAGAACACACACACCAGTGTGAGCAATATCGCAAAAACCCTTACAAATCCTTTGTTTTGCATGTTACTTTTAGTTTATTATGATTACTTTTTAATTGATTTCTATTGTATATAAGGCTGCAAATATAGCTTTTTTTTCACAATTCTTACTTCATACCGCGATTTTTTAACATCGGCTCTAATTGCGGTTCTGACCCTCTGAAATTCTTGTAGAGTGTCATTGGGTCTTCGCTGTCTCCTTTTTCCAGCACATTGCGGCGGAAAAGGTCGGCGGTTGCCTTGTCGAAAATGCCGTGTTCCTTGAATGCTTCAAAAGCATCGTTGTCCAGCACGTTTGCCCACAGATAGCTGTAATAGCCTGCGGCATAACCGCCTATGATGTGGTTGAAGTAGGTGGTGCGGTAGCGGGGAGCTATTTCGGGGATTAAACCGAGTTGGTCCATAGCTTCTTTTTCATAGGCTACGACATCGATACCTTTCGTATCCGTCAGGTTGTGCAGGTTCATGTCGAGAATAGCGGCTGCCAGCAGCTCGGTGGTCATGAAACCCTGGTTGAAAGTCTTTTGTTTCAGTATCTTTTCGATGAGGCTGTCGGGGATGACTTCGCCGGTCTGGTAATGTCTGGCGTACATCTTCAATACCTTGGGTTCAGTGGCCCAATGTTCGTTGATTTGTGACGGAAGTTCTACGAAATCGCGCACTACATTCGTGCCGGAGACGCCCAGGTAGTTGCATTTGGTCAGCAGTCCGTGCAGTCCGTGACCGAATTCATGGAAAAGGGTTTCCACTTCATCCATTGTGAGCAGGGAGGGGGTATCGCCAACGGGTTTGGTAAAGCTGGCTACGTTGCACACCAACGGACGGATGTCGCCTTTCTGTTCGCGGTAGTTGCTCATCCATGCTCCGCCGCTCTTGCCGGGACGCGGGAAGTAGTCTACGTAGAAGATGCCCAGTTGCGAGCCGTCTGCATCTTTTACCTCGAAGACTTCTACATCGGGATGATAGACAGGGATATTGTTGAGTTTTGTCAGCGTAATGCCATAGAGTTTGTTGGCAACGGCAAAAGCGCCTTCGCGTACGTTCTCCAGTTTGAAGTAGGGTTTGATCTGGTCCTCTTCGAGGTCATATTTTTCTTTGCGGAGCTTCTCGGTATAATACCACCAGTCCCAGGCTTCCAGCTTCTCGCCTTTGCCTTCTTTGTCCATCAGCTTCTGGAGTTCGGCAGCTTCGGCCTTGGCTTTAGGCAGGGCATAATTCCACAGGTTGTTCAGGAACTCCATTACAGTGGCCGAATTCTTTGCCATCGTATTGTCCAGTACGAAGTTGGAATAGCAGTCGAAGCCTAACAGGCGGGCTTTTTCGAGACGCAGACTGACGATGTCGGTAATGATTTTCTTGTT
>ERZ1027076.256-NODE-256-length-20626-cov-4.517816_pt1 | contig 20626 bp, 20 predicted proteins | sample MGYA00519416_ERZ1027076 | MGnify/ENA primary metagenome ERZ1027076 (study PRJEB26926, sample SAMN06164525) | human gut metagenome | biome: ENVO:00009003; feature: ENVO:2100002; material: ENVO:00002003 | host: Homo sapiens | place: USA | collected 2012 ... | reverse complement strand
GCCGATTATTCACCCGCGGTTGGTGCGCAGTGCCTCCGGTTGCTGCGCGTGTGTCTTCGACGCTGTTGATTCTACCGCAGCGATTTGACCATGATGAACTCTTCGGGAGTCTCCCGGATGACTTCGAATCCGAACCGGCGATAGAGCCGATGTGCCCGGTTGGCCTGCTGCACGGCCAGCGAGACCTGCGCATATCCGGCATCCCGCAGCGCCTCGAGCATCTGCCCGATCAATCGGCTCCCGATCCCTTGCGCCCTGTAAGCCGCAAGAACCGCCAGAGCCAGCTCCGGTGTCCGCCGATCCGCATGCCCGAACCCCTCGGGCAGCATCCGGCACCAGATTGCACCGATGATCTCACCCTTTGCTTCGGCACACAGGGCCCGATCGTCCGGCTCCCTGCCGAACCCTTCCCAGTAGATCCTCAGCGACGGATCGTCAGTCACTTCGCGAGGCAAGGGCTGTGCGCCGTCCGGCAGAAAGATCGCTTCGTAGAGAAACTCCTTCAGCCTGCCGTATTCTTCCGCGCGGAGTGCACGTATGTGACAAAGGTCCATTGGCGGTTTGTTATTGCGGATAATCCTTTCCGTGAATTTCTGTCGCGGCCGACTCCTTCCCGGATACCGCCTCCATATCCCGTTCTGACCCGTAATTCCGGGTTTCCGGAACTTGGCGAAACCCTTTGAGATTGCGATATTCCGTACCTCGGGGCATGCCGCCCGGTTTTATCGCCTTGTCGGGGCGTAACTTTCGAACGTTCCGTCGGCGTAGCAGATGACTACCCGCGTAACCGGGACCCGCTCTCCGGCCCGAACGCCATTCTGTATCCTGCACTCCGGGTTCTCCCCCGAAGCGTGCTGGGGGCCGCCGTCCGGTCCGTTTCCCGGAAATCCGGACATTCCGTCGCTTCTCCGGCTGTCGGCTCTTCCTCCATCAGGCAGCGGGCCGGCACTGTTCCGTGAGGCCGGCATTCCCGATCCCGCAAATAGTCCGCCGAATGATCCGCTGCCCGATACCGGGGTTCCGCGTTCCGGATCGGATGCGGCGTCGGGGGTGCGTCCTTCGTTTGCATCCGGCGACCTTCTTCCGTTTTCCGCACGGTACATCTGTTGCGAGTCGAGCAGCAGCCAGTCGGGGTTGATCTGCGGAAACCTCCTGAGAATTTTCTGCAGCAGATCGAATCCCGGTTTGTTGCGTCCGGCAAGAATGTGGGAGATTCCGGCCGGATTGACCCCGAGCAGTTCGGCGAGCTGGCTTGGCTTCAAACCCTCGGATTTCATCAAATCGAGCAATTTTTCCCTCATCGGCGTAAATTTTTACAAAAATAAACATTTTTCTTTTGTAAAACAAGAAAATACTACATTTGTAAAATGTTAATAACTGTTGAAAAGGTTTACAATTGTAAATAACAAAATATGGTTAAACAGCGCCTCTCACCTATTATTTACTTTATACTTTATATGACCACATATAAATAACTGGTTTTTGTGGTTATTAGTCTTGCGGTATATTCATTATGGCTTTGTCTGCCGATTTAAGTGTTTCCTTGTCCCGCCAACTTAAAGTGTTGCTTTATGTATTTTATGTAACTACTGGTTTTTAGTATGTTAAGTTCGTGTGTTTAATATTTTGATTCGCGTAAAGTGTGTTAAAATCGGGTGAATATACCCCTGGCTGCATAATTTACATATGTAACTATTAACCGAGATATCGACAGATTTTGCTTTCTTAATGTAATTACAAATGGAAACAAACAGCCTTCCGATGTGTTTACATTTGTAAACACCCTACCCTTTTGGCCGCTTTTTTCAGAAAATTTCCCGTATTTCCGATCGTTATCGGACTTTTTTACGCTCCTTTGTTGATTTTCGATACATTATGTTAAATAAAAAAGAGCCGGGTAGTGTTAATAACTCACTACCCGACTCTTTATCTGTCGGTTACAGACTTTTCAACAACCGCCTACCTGGCGAGTTTGTCGGCGATTTCGCGGAACTCTTCCGGAGTCAGCTGGAGCTTTTCGCGGTGGAAATCGACGTCATTTTCGTCCTTGATGGGGATCAGATGGATGTGCGCATGGGGAACTTCCATGCCCAGGACGACCACTGCGACCCTCGCGCAATCTATTTCGCGCTTGATTCGTGCGGCTACCTTCTTGGCGAAGACCATCATCCCGGCCAGTGTCTCGTCGTCGAGATCGAACAGGTAATCGACCTCCTGTTTCGGGACTACGAGTGTGTGTCCTTTGGTGAGCGGATTGATGTCGAGGAATGCGTAGTAGCGGTCGTCTTCGGCGACCTTGTACGAGGGGATCTCCCCTGCGATGATGCGGGAAAAAATCGTTGCCATGGTGTTTGTTTTTTGATTCGGTTTCTCTTATTTCGTCTCGTTTCCGTTGCGGGGCGTCTCTTCCGGTGTATTGTGCCGTGCCAATAGCCGTTTGGTGTTGCGCATTCCGAGCAGGAGACAGATGCCGCATCCGATGATTACGATCATGCTTCCGGCCCCTGCCAGTTTGTGCCCGAAGCAGGCCGCAATGACCCATGCTGCGACGAAAGCGCCTTCAAGTCCCAGCAACAGGCGCATGCCCCGCAGCGAGCGTTGCAGCTTTTCGGGGTTTTCCGCTGAACTCCTCCAGCGACGTTCTTCCGGTGTCATCTTGTGCTGTTCGGGTCTTTCCCTCTCTGTCTCGGTGTGTGGATTGTTCATGGATGTGTTATGTGGTCGTTTTCGACGTTTTCAGGCTTTTCTGTCGCTTCTTTGCGTAGTTCCCGGGGACAACACTTTCGATTCGGGCCTTCTTTCTGTACCTCGCGTTTTTGCAACGCTGCCGGCATCCTCTTTTTTAGGGTATTCCGGGGTGTTGCCTTTGTCGGGGCTCGTCTTTGTCGGCTCTTGCCTTTGTCGGGTGTTGCCGCTGCCGGGCGGTAATGTGGTTGCAACCTGCCCGGGGCGCCCGTCCCTTGCCCGGGGCCGTCCCGAATCGGTCGCTTGTGTTCCGTCTATTCCTCTTCGAATTTGGGCTTCAGAATATCCGAATAGATCACGGCCCGGCGCAGGTCGAACTCCGCGGCAATCCGGGCTGCGGACTCCTCCTGCGGCCCGAATTGCGCCTCCTGGGCCGGTTCCTGGGCCGGTGTTCCGGCCGGACGCTGCCCGGCCGCAGCGGTCGTACTCTGGTTGGCCCGCGTTTCAGTGCGGCTGCCCATACGTTGGGCCTGTGTCTGTTTGGGGCTTCGGGGTTTCCGGGGGGCGTTGGCCGGCCGGGATGACGCTTCCGTCCGGGCCGTGGCCGGCTGCTTCTCGGCGAAGATGTCCGGAAAGCCCGGGAGCGGCCACGGCGATGCCGGTGTCGGCATGCCTGCCTGTTGGGGCTGCCCGGCCGGTTGCGTCCGGCTGGCCGGTCGTTGCGGCGCTGTCTGCTGCGGCTGCTCCCCTTCGGGTGCCGAAGGTCTGCGCCGCTTCTTCCGATTCGGCTGCGAGAGAAGCATGGCCGCTCCCGCAACGATTATCCATATGATCGTGGAGGTATCCATCCCTGTCAGTTCAACTTGCGTTTGATGGTTTCTATACCCTTGATCTTTCGCATCTTGTCCATGACGGCGCTGAGACTCTCGGCATCCTTGACGTAGAGGCTGACGTTGCCTTCGAAGATGCCGTCGTGGCTGTGGATGTTCACTTCGCGGATGTTGATGTTGAAATCGTCGCTGACGACCTTCGCCAGGTCGAGCAGCAGCCCCTGCCGGTCGATTCCGCGTAGTTCAAGCGTGACCAGATACGACATGGCCTTGTGCTGCGACCATTTGATCTCCTCCTTGACGATGTTCTTGCCGTACTGTGCGGCCAGCCGGTTCAGTTCGTCGCATGTGGCCTTATGGACGATGATCCGTCCCGTCGCAGGGTCGCGGTAGCCGACGACCTTATCGCCCGGTATGGGCTTGCAGCAGTCGGCGATCTCGAACTGCGGTTCGTTGTCCGGCAGGTCCTTTGCCGGGGCGATATCGCCCGGCTGCGGGCTCTCGTCGCCCTCCTCCTTTTTCTGCGGGATGAAGAGGGTCCAGAATTTCAGTATCTTGCTCTTGGCATTGACCTTCAGCACCTTTTCCAGATCGTCGAGCGAGATGATCCCTGCTCCGATCTTGCTGTAGAGCTCCTCCTTGTTGTTGCACTCGTAGATCGGCACGATCTTGCGCAATACCCTGCCGCTGAGCTGGATATTGAGCGATTTCATCTTCTCTTCGAGCAGCTGCATGCCGCGCTCGATGTTGTTCTGCCGTTCGCGTTTGAGGAAACTCTTGATGGCCGATTTGGCCTTGGCCGTGGTGACGATCTCCAGCCACTCGGGCTTCGGGCGCGCCGTGTCGGCCGTGATGATCTCGATCTGGTCGCCGCTGTTGATCTGCGTGGTGATCGGTTCGAGCTTGTGGTTGATCTTCGCGCTGATGGCGTTGTTGCCGATCTTCGAGTGGATGTCGTATGCGAAGTCCAGCGCGGTGGCTCCGAACGGCATTTTTCGGGCTTCGCCCTTTGGGGTAAATACTACTATTTCAGATGTATACAGCGATAACTTAAAGTTGTCCAGGAAGTCTACGGCATTCTCCGTCGGGCTGTTCAGCGCCGCACGGATCTGCTTGAGCCATTTGTCGAACTCGTCCTCGTCCTGCGAGATTGTGGCGTGTTTGTACTTCCAGTGGGCCGCAAATCCGCGTTCGGCAATGTCTTCCATGCGCTGCGTGCGGATCTGCACCTCGACCCATACGCCGTCGGGGCCCATCACCGTTGAGTGCAGCGCCTCGTAGCCGTTGGCCTTGGGCATCGAGATCCAGTCGCGCAGCCGGTCGGGCTTGGGGGTGTAGATGTCGGTGATCGTCGAGTAGATCTGCCAGCACTGGGTCTTTTCCGAAGGGAACGGCAGCGGCTTGAAGACGATGCGGATGGCAAACAGGTCGTAGATCTCTTCGAAGGGGATCTGCTTGCGCTGCATTTTCGACCAGATCGAGTAGACGCTCTTCACGCGCCCCGAGATCTCGTAGTTGAAGTTGTCGCGGTTGAGAGCCGCGATGATCGGGGCGTTGAACTTGTCGATGAACTCCCGGCGCGAGGCTTCGCTTTCGTGGAGCTTCTGCGTGATTTCGGCATACTGCTGCGGGAAGCGGTACTTCATGCAGAGGTCCTCGAGCTCGCTCTTGATCGAATAGAGCCCCAGCCGGTAGGCCAGCGGGGCGAACAGGTAGATCGTCTCGCCCGTGATCTTGATCTGTTTGTTCAGGGGCATCGAGCCGAGCGTGCGCATGTTGTGCAGGCGGTCGGCGATCTTGATCAGGATGACGCGCACGTCGTCCGAGAGCGTGAGGAGCACCTTGCGGAAGTATTCGGCCTGCTCCGAGGTGTCGGCGTTGAAGACGCCCGACATCTTGGTCAGCCCGTCCACCATCGAGGCGATCTTCGGACCGAAGATCCGTTCCATGTCCTCCACGGTGTATTCCGTGTCCTCCACGACGTCGTGCAGCAGGGCCGCAACGACCGACTTCACGCCGAGTCCGATCTCGTCGATGACGATCTTGGCTACTGCAATGGGATGGAGGAGGTACGGTTCGCCGGAGCGGCGCCGTACCCCCTCGTGTGCCTCCTTGGCAAGGAAAAATGCGCGTTTGATGAAGTTCCAGTCCTCGTCGTTCTTGCAGATCTTCGTGCACGAGAGCAACAGGTCGTCCCACTTCTCCTTGATCAGGGCCTCATCCTCGGCAGTATATCCCATAGGCTTGTTCGATTACTCGTCCTTCTTGTTTTTCATGGCGTCGCGCACCTTCTGTTCGATCTCCGCGGCGAGCGCCTCGTCCTTTTTGAGCAGCTCCTTCACGGCGTCGCGTCCCTGCCCGATCTTCTTGTCTCCGTAGGAGAACCACGATCCGGCCTTCTTGATCACGCCGTAATCGACCCCGAGGTCGATGATCTCGCCGATCTTCGAGATGCCCTCGCCGAACATGATGTCGAATTCGGCCCGCTTGAACGGGGGCGCCACCTTGTTCTTCACGACCTTGACCTTCGTGCGGGTTCCGAGCTGCTCCTCGCCGTCCTTGATGACCGACATGCGTCGGATGTCGATGCGCACCGAGGCGTAGAACTTCAGGGCGTTTCCGCCGGTCGTCGTCTCGGGGTTGCCGTAGACGATGCCGATCTTGTCGCGCAGCTGGTTGATGAAGATGCAGACGGTCTTGGTTTTCGAGATGCTCGAGGTGAGTTTGCGCAGGGCCTGCGACATGAGGCGGGCCTGCAGTCCCATCTTCGCGTCGCCCATCTCGCCCTCGATCTCGGCCTTGGGCGTGAGGGCCGCCACCGAGTCGATGACGATGATGTCGATGGCGCTCGAGCGGATCAGCGAGTCGGCGATCTCGAGGGCCTGCTCGCCGTTGTCGGGCTGCGAGATGAGCAGGTTGTCCACGTCCACGCCGAGTTTCTGGGCATAGAAGCTGTCGAATGCGTGCTCGGCGTCGATGAACGCCGCGATGCCTCCGGCCTTCTGGGCCTCGGCGATGGCGTGGATGGCCAGCGTGGTCTTACCCGACGATTCGGGGCCGAAGATCTCGATGACGCGCCCCTTGGGGTATCCGCCCACGCCGAGCGCCATGTCGAGGGTGATCGATCCGGTGGGTATCACCGGAATGTCGTTCACCTCCGTACTGTTCATACGCATGATCGACCCTTTGCCGAAGTCCTTTTCAATCTTCTCCATCACCGCGTTCAAGACCTTGAGCTTGTCCGGGTTCACCTGTACTTTTTCTGCCATGCTTTTCGCTAAGTTGTTGTCGTTTTTCAAATTGTTTCTTTCTGTCCGCCCGGTTTTGCCGCCCGGTGCGGAGGCTTGTGTGTGCGGCCTCCTATTTCGGCGGTCCAACGGGTTTCGGGGGCCCGGCCTTTTGCCGCTCCCGGTCCAGTTCGCGGATGTCGCGCATCGGGTAGCGGATCACCCGCGCGTCGAGCTCCCGGTCCGGATAGGGGCTCCAGTTGCCGTTGTTGCCGACGCTCAGGCGCCATCCTGCGGCCTCGATCCCCGGATCCCGGGGGCTGTCGCCGCGCTGTGCCGCCTGTGTGATCTCCACGGCCTGCTCGCGGGCCCTTTGGCGCATCATCCGCTCGAGTTCGCGCCGCTCCCGCTGCAGGGGATCGACCTCGTCGCGGAACCACTCCAGGTCGGCCGAGGGGCTGTTGTCCTCCGTCCCGAAGCGGAGCGTCTGCATCCGGGTTTCTGCCGAGCGGGTCAGACATCCGTCGGCCTCGTGCCTCCCTGTCGGAAGCTCCCCTGCCGGCGGGACCTGCACGGCGGGCGCCGCATCGCTCCGGAGCGCTCCCGCCGTGGCGGCGAGAACTCCCCACATGCCGACGATCCGGATGATCCGCCCCGCGCGTTTCATGGTCACCCCTCCTGCCGGTCGTAGGCGTCGAGGATCTGCCGGTAGTGGTTCCTGGTGTCCACCTTCGTGAAGATCTTCTCGATGCGGCCTTCGGCGTCGATGACGAAGGTCGTGCGCAGTACGCCCATGTATTTGCGTCCGTACATCGATTTCTCGGCCCACACGCCGTAGGCCTCGCACACCGAATGGTCGGTGTCGGCCACCAGCGTGAAGTTCAACGCATGCTTGTCGCAGAAGTTGCGGTGCGACCGCTCGCTGTCGGGGCTTACCCCGACGATGCGGAAGCCCCTGCGGGCAAGTTCCTCGCGTCCGTCGCGCAGGCTCTGGGCCTCGAGCGTACACCCCGAGGTGTTGTCCTTGGGGTAGAAATAGAGGATGGTACGCTGTCCTGCAAGGTCGGCAAGCGTCAGCGGCTCACCGTCTTGCGTCGTGGATCGGAAGTCGGGGGCCTTGTCCCCCTCCTGCAAGTGTGTCATACGTGTCCGAAAAATTGTAAATTCTCTTCAAAGATAAGAATTTTCCGGGGATTTCCGCACTTTGCAAACGGCTTTTTTTGCGGGTTCAGTCCCATTGGTAGGTCACCTCGACCTGCTCGTTGAACTCCTCCTGCGTGTTGTTCAGCCGGCGCCGGCAGGCCGGGCAGCGGATGGCTGTCTCGGTCTCGACGTATTCGCCGCAGCCGACACAGGCCGGAAGGATGCCGTAGCCGGGTTGCATGTAGTGGTCGAACTGCGCTCCGCAGTGTTTGCATCGGATTTTGTAAGCTGTTCCCATAGTCGTCTCTGTTTTCAGGTTCACGATGCAAAGGAACGGAGTCTGTGTGCCATCTTTTGACACAATATGCAAATAGTTGAAAAAAATATGTTTTTTCTGGCCGGAGTCTATTCGATGGCGTTCTTGCGGAGGTACTCGCGCAGGTAGTCGGTCAGTTCGGGCGAATCGACGATCCGTATGTCGTCGAGCAACCCGACGACGAAGCGCCCCACGCCGGCCATCCCGGCCACTTCGGTGTCGAGCAGCCAGCGGCCCCGCCGGAGGGGACGGATGTCGCGTTCGGCGAGCGGATACTCCTCGCACAGCAGGTTGCAGGCCAGCATGCCCAGCTCCAGCCGCACGCGGATCCGATGCTCGCCGTGCATGCGGAAGACGTCGATGAACCCTTCGGCGTGGTCGGCGGCATGCTCCCACGGGGTGTCGGTCACCTCGACCGAACCGATGCGGGCAGTCTTGAAGAGTTTCGACGTTCCGTCCTCCGGGTCGAAACACCACACCTGCACGTAGTTGGTGGTGAAGGCGAAGGGCTCGACCAGCCGGTCGCGGACCTCGCCGCCGTGGGCCGACTGGTATCCGTGCAGCACGGCCTGCCGCCGCTCCTCGATGGCCTCGATCAGGCGGCGGATGTTCGGGGCGTTCTTGCCGCGAACGACCGTGTCGGCCAGCGTCCGGTTGTCGTAGACCGAGCAGAGTTTGCGTTTGAGGTTCTGTTTCAGGAGGTTCGTATCGTCGATGTTCTCGATGGCGCTCCGCAGGATAACGGCCTCCTCTTCGGTGAAATGGACCAGCTGCGAGATGTCGCGGAAGTGCGGCGACTCCTTGTCGAGACGGATGCAGTCGCCCGACTTCTTGATGACGAAGCCCGCTTCGCGGAAGGTGTCGATGTAGCGGTAGACGGTCCGGCGCGACATGTGGAGCCGCTCGGCCAGCTGATCGACGTTGTAGGTGGTGTTGGCCGTGAGCAGCTTCATGAGCCGCAGCAGCCGTTCGAGTTTGGGTTGGTCCATGCTTCGAGGGATTTCTTCGGTTGTTCTTGCGGGCAAAGATACGAAAAAGTCGTGACAGAAGCTGTCACGACCCGTATTGGGGGCGGCATCCGCCTTTTCAGGATGCCGGTTTCCTTTCGCTTCTGGTGCGGTAGGCGGCAAGATGTTCTTCGAGAGAGCGTTCCACCTCGCCGGGAGCTGCGTCGAGCACGCGGTCGTTGATCGTATAGGGGGTGTCGCTGCAACTCAGGGAGATGTCGATGGCGATCTGTCCGATCGGTCCCGACCGGTCGTATCGTTGTGCCAGGTCGCGGGTGTGGACGGCAAGCAGGTCGTTTCCGGCGATCCGCACCCGGCTGAACGCCTCGATCGACTCCCAGGGGAAGAAGTGTCCTTTTGCGGGTTTCAGGATGGAATGGAGCTTGAGCCCTTCGGGCAATACCTCTACCAGCGGGAAGCGTTTGCGGAGGAGGAGTGCAACGGTCAGGGCGACGGCTCCGGTCCCGAAGAAGAGTATCGACAGCCATCCTGCAACGGGAATGATGTATCGGGCGGCCAGCGACGGGGCTGCGGAGGCGTGGAGGATCATCCATGCACCTGCTCCGACAAACAGGAAGCAGCCGGCCAGCAGGGGCAGGATCCTGCGGAGGCTGAGGTGGAAGCGGCGGGGCTCGGGTGCTGCGGTCATGATGTTCGGGGTTGAGGGATACCCAAAGATATGCAAAAAACGGAACAAACGCAAGTTCGGTGTGCAGACAAGCTGGCAATAAAAGGGGGATGCGCGTGGATCGCATCCCCCTTTTTTGTCTCTTTTCCGCGGTTCTGCCCGGTTCCGGCTTCTGCCCTGCTTTGGTCCCGGTTTCAGTTCAGCTTTCGGCCTTCCGGCTCCGGCTTTTGTTCTGCTTTCAGCCTCCCGGCTCCGGCTTCTGCCCTGCTTTCGGCCTCCCGGTCCCGTCTACCTGGTCCCGTCTACCTGGTCCCGGCCACGGCCCGGCACCTTTGCTGTCCCTCTTTGCTGTTCCTCTCGGCTGCCCTTCTTGGCTGTCCCTCTTGACTGCCCCCCCCGGTTATTGGGCGAGGACCTTCTTTTCGATCTCCTCGACCATGCGGCGGAACGCCTTGTCGGTCTCGATGAGATTCGATACGGCCTTGCACGAGTGGAGCACCGTGGCGTGGTTGCGGCCTCCGATGGCGGCCCCGATGGTCGTCAGCGGCGCCTTGGTGTGCTGCTTGGCCAGATACATGGCGATCTGGCGGGCCTGGGCGATTTCGCGCGTGCGCTCCGTGGAGTTGAAGCGGGCGAAATCCAGATTGAGGTATTCGCACACGACCTCGATGATGTGGTCGATGGTGATCTCCTTCTGGTAGAGCTGCACGTAGACCTTCAGGATCTCCTTGGCCAGCGACGTGGTGATCTTGCGCCCGAGGAACGAGGCGTTGGCCACCAGCGACGAGAGTGCGCCCTCGATTTCGCGGACGTTGGCCGAGATGTTGTCGGCCAGGTAGGCCACCACGTCATCCGAGATCTGTGCCCCGAGCTTCTGCGCCTTGATGCGGATGATCTTGAGCTTGGTCTCGTAGTCGGGCGTGTTGAGCTGTGCCGAGAGGCCCCACTTGAAGCGTGTCAGCAGGCGCTGCTCGATGTCCTTGAGCTCCACGGGCGGCTTGTCCGAGGTGAGGATCAGCTGCTTTCCCGACAGCTGCAGGTGGTTGAATATGTTGAAGAAGGCGTTCTGCGTACCCGTCTTTCCGGTCAGCTCCTGGATGTCGTCGATAATCAGCACGTCGATCATCTGGTAGAAGTGGATGAAGTCGGGAATCTCGCCGTTCTTGTAGGCGGTCTGGAACTGCGCCTGGAACTTGTTCATCGAGACGTAGAGCACCTGCAGCTCGGGGTGGCGCTGGCGCACCTCGTGGCCGATCGACTGCACGATGTGGGTCTTGCCCAACCCCGAGTCTCCATATATATATAGGGGATTGAAGGGGTTGTTTCCCGGGTTCACCGCCACGGACATGCCCGCCGAACGGGCCAGCCGGTTGCATTCGCCCTCGATGAAGGTGGCGAACGTGAGGTTCGGGTTCAACTGCGGGTCGATCACGATCTTCTTGACACCCGGAATGACGAACGGATTTTTTATATTTGCGGTATTCGTCTGGGCGTTGAAACGGGCGATCGGCGTCGTGTCGGCCTCGGCGGGAGCCGGTGCGGCTGCGGGGGCCGGGGTACGGGGCACGGCGTAGTGGAGTTTCGTCTGCTGTCCGTAGAGCTGCGAGATGATGGGCCGCAGGAACGGGATGTAGTTCTTCTCGATCTGCCGCACATAGCTCTCGTTGGGTACGCGCAGACGGAGCGTCGTACCGTCGAACTCGAGCGGTACGATGGGCTGGAACCACTTCTCGAACTCTTCGGCCGAGGTCTGTGCCTTGATCCGGTCGAGACAGTATTGCCACATGTCGTTATGTGCCTGCGTGTTGTTCAGCATGACGAAAGTTTGCGCTGTTTTGACGTGACAAAGTTGTGAATAAATTTGTAAAAAGATTCCCGAAAATGAGTTGCAAATCTCCCATTTTTGTATATAGAAAAACAACGCTTTCCGGAGGGTCGATTTTAACTTACTGATATTGAATATTCGAAAATTATTCCGTATATTTGCATATAAAATTTTTGGAACAGACGATCATTAAATTATAGATAAAACCAATAGCATTATGGCAAGCGAACTCGAACAGCAGGTGCTGAAAAAGGCGCAGTCGTGGCTCGACGGACACTACGACGAGGAGACGAAAAAACAGGTCAAGTATTTGATCGACAACGATATGAAGGAACTTGTGGAGAGCTTCTACAAGGACCTCGAATTCGGTACCGGCGGCCTGCGCGGCATTATGGGCGTGGGCTCCAACCGCATGAATATCTACACGGTGGGCGCTGCAACGCAGGGCCTGGCCAACTACCTGAAGAAGAACTTCGCGGGCGAGCAGATCCGCGTGGCGATCGGCCACGACAGCCGCAACAACTCGCGCATGTTCGCCGAGCGTGTGGCCGACATCTTCGCCTCGAACGGCTTCACGGTTTTCCTCTTCGACGCCCTGCGTCCGACCCCCGAGCTGAGCTTCGCGATCCGCGAGCTCAAGTGCCATTCGGGCGTGGTCGTTACCGCCTCGCACAACCCCAAGGAGTACAACGGCTACAAGGCCTACTGGACCGACGGCGCGCAGGTGACGCCCCCGCACGACAAGAACATCATCGCCGAGGTGGAGAAGATCACCGACGTCGATATGATCCTGACGGGCAGGAATCCCGAGAACATCACGATCCTCGACGAGAAGTTCGACGAGATCTACCTCGACAAGGTGCATGAACTCTCGCTGTCGCCCGAGAGCGTGAAGAAGCACCACGACATGAAGATCGTCTACACGCCGCTGCACGGTTCGGGTGTGCGTCTGGTGCCGGCATCGCTCAGCAAGTTCGGCTTTACGAACGTGACGCTCGTCCCGGAGCAGGCCGTTGTCGATGGCAACTTCCCCACCGTCGAGTCGCCGAATCCCGAGGAGCGCAAGACCATGTCGATGGCCATCGACCTTGCGGCCAGGGAGGGTGCCGACCTGGTGCTGGCCACCGACCCCGACTCGGACCGCATCGGTGTGGCGCTGCGCAACAAGCGGGGCGAATACGTGCTGCTGAACGGCAACCAGACCCTCGTGCTGCTGATGAGCTACCAGCTGACCCGCTGGGCCGAGCGCGGCGAACTGGACGGCAACCAGTATGTCGTCAAGACGATCGTCACGTCGCAGATGGCCAATGCCGTGGCCGACTATTTCAAGGTGAAGTGCTACGACTGCCTCACGGGCTTCAAGTATATCGCCAAGATCATCCGCGAGAACGAGGGCAAGACGAAGTACATCGGCGGCGGCGAGGAGTCGTTCGGCTATCTGGCCGGCGACTATGTGCGCGACAAGGACGCCGTTTCGGCCTGCTCGCTGGCTGCGGAGGCCGCCGCATGGGCCATGGATACGATGGGCCTGACGCTCTACGAGTGGCTGCAGCAGCTCTACGTGAAGTACGGCTTCTACCGTGAAGGCCTGGTTTCGGTGGTCCGCAAGGGCAAGGAGGGTGCCGAGCTGATCCAGAAGATGATGGTCGATTTCCGTACCAACCCGCCCAAAACGATCTGCGGCTCGCCCGTGGTGAAGGTGAACGACTTCCTCTCGCTCGAACAGACCGACCTGCGCACCGGTGCCAGGACGCCCATCGAGCAGGATTCGAGCAACGTGCTGCAGTGGTTTACCGAGGACGGCACGATCGTTTCGGTGCGCCCGTCGGGCACGGAGCCCAAGATCAAGTTCTACTTCGGTGTCAAGGCGCCGCTGGCTTCGGTGGACGACTACGAGAAGGTGCTCGCCGAGCTCGACGCCAAGATCGAGGCGATCAAGAAGGACCTGAAGCTGGAGTAACCGGCCGCGCGTCCCTTCCCGACTGTGCCGGGGCCCGACAATCGGGCCCCGGCTTTTTGTTGCCTCCCTGCTCTTCCTTGTCTTGCTCCCTTTGCGTTGCAATGCCGCGATGTCCCGTGTTCTTGCTGCGTTTTGTTCCCTGTTTTCCCTCCCCTTTTTTTTGCTGCAGAGCCGCCTCGCTCGTGCATCCTTTTTCCGGTCTGCAGCCTGCCCTCTCAGCCGACGGCGGATGATTTTTCATGAAATATTAAAAATATAGTTGCATAACTAAAATATTAGTTGTATATTTGCTCCAGGAGAATCAACTAAAATTATAGTTATGGTAGAGATTGTCAAGAACCGTCCCCAGGAGCTCACCCGCGCCGAACTGGAGATCATGCAGGTTTTCTGGCGGCAGGGTGCCTGCGTCGTGCATGCCATCCTCGATGCACTCGAGGAACCCAAACCGGCCTACAATACCGTTTCGACCATTGTCCGCATCCTCGAGAAGAAGGGCTATGTGGGACACAAGGCCTACGGCAAGACCTACGAATACTACCCGCTCGTTTCGAAGGACGACTACGCCCGCCGCTACATGGCCACCGTGCTCGACACCTTCTTCGACGGTTCGGTGAGCCGTCTGGTCTCCTTCTTCTCCGAACACAAGGCCATCTCGGTCGAGGAGACCGACGCCATCCTCCGCATGTTGCGCGAAGACGAATAAACCCGTGTCGGCCATGAAATCGCCCTTGCTCTATATCGTCGAGATGCTCTTCTGCAGCGGAATCCTGCTGGCTTTCTACCGGCTGGTGCTGGTGCGCAGGGTTTCGTTCCGGGTGTGCCGCCTCTATCTGGTTGCGGCGCTCCTCCTCTCGGCCGTGATCCCGGCCCTCGAGATCCCGGTCTACCCCGCTTCGGTTCGGAATTCCGATTCCGTCCGGTCCGAGTGGCTGCAGGAGGCGTACCCTGCCGGACCTGCTGCAGTCGGCGAGGCGGCGGGCGAGGCGGTGTCGGGGACGCAACCTCGCCCCGCGACGCCGCGTTATGCCTTCCCGCTGCACCTGCTCCCGGCGGCGGCCTGTGCCGCGGTCACCCTGCTGTCGCTGGGGCTGCTCGTCGTCCGGCTGTACCGCATCCGCCGCCTGCGCCGCCGTTCGCGGCTTACGCCCTGCGACGGCTATACGCTGGCCGAGAACCCGCAGGTGGCTGCCCCCTTCTCGTTTCTGCGCACGGTCTTTCTGGGGGCTGGCTACGAGGGGGAGCGGCGCGAGATGGTGCTTTGCCACGAGGCGGGCCATGTCCGCCACCTCCATTCGGTCGAATGCCTCATTGTCGAGTTTGTGCGGAGCCTCTTCTGGTTCAATCCCTTCGTCTGGATCGCCCAGCGCTGGCTGAAGGAGGTCCACGAGTGGGAGGCCGACCGCGAGGTGCTCGATGCAGGCTACGACCTCACCCGTTATCGGATCGTCCTGTTCCATCAGCTCTTCGGCTATAATCCGGATATAGCCTGCGGGTTGAACCATTCACTCACCAAAAAACGATTTGCCATGATGACGCGATGCAACAACCGGCGCCATGCCGCCCTGCGGCTGGGCGCTGCCCTTCCCGTGCTGGCGGGGTTGATCCTGCTTTGCAGCTTTACCGCCCGGGAGCCCGAACCTCCGGCCGTCGTCCGCACCTCGTCGGGCGACGATCCCCTGAATCTCGAGATCCGCATTGGCCGCGACTCGGTCTGGGTCGATGGCACACCCGCCTCCGGTGACGGGATCCTCGAACTGATTGCGCGGAAGCGCGACCGCCTCTCCGAGGAGGAGCGTCCCCGCCTGACGGTCACGCTGCGCGCCGACGGCGAGGTGTGCATGGGCACCGTGACCGACTTAAAGGAGCAGATGCGCGAGGCCCGTGTGCTGCGCGTACGCTACGAAACGGCCGGCTGCGAGGTCTCCCGGATGCTCCCGCCCCGCATCGGACCGTCGCCCGACGGGTCGAAACCCGCCGTGGTGCCGTGTGACCTGGTGGAGTGTATTTCGGGAGATTCGCTGTTTCCCGATTCGTTCCGCCTGAAGATTGCGGAGCGCAACTGCTTCCTGGTGTCGGTCAATGCCCGGGGGCGCATGCTTGCCGGGACCGTGCGAAACAGGAGGGAGTGTACGCCCGACGAACTGAAGGCGCTGGCCCGGGAGTTTCTGCTCAACCCGACGGACGACCGGTCGCTTTCCGAGCATCGTCCGGCTGCGATCTGCCTGCCCGACGGCCGTACGGAGCACTATGCCGAGTATCTGGGCATGTTCGGCATTCAGATCGACCGTGCGACTCCCTATGCCGTCTATGCCGGCGTACAGCAGGCGTTGTCTGAGGTTTATGCCGACTTGCGGGCCGATCTTGCGCGGAAGTGGTTCGGCTCTCCGTTCGACGGGCTGGATGCCGGGCAGCGTGCATGCGTCCTGCGGGCCCTGCCGATCCGGATCACCGAGATCGCCCCGAAGGGAATCTGACCTGACCTGCCGATGCAGCCATCCGGTGCGGCGGTTCGCCGCGGTCTCCCGGATGCGGTGTCATCCTTCTCGCTCTTACCATAGGCGAACCCCGTGTCGGACGCTTCGGCGCTCTCCGGCACGGGGCTTTTTTTCGGCGCTCCGGCGCACTGCCTCCGGACGGTTCAGTCCCGGAGCTTCTCGTTGTGGAGGTGGCGCTCCCTATCGCGGGCGGTCTTCTTGGCGAAGTTGGCCTCCATGGCGGCCGTAAGGTCCACGCCCGTCTGGTTGGCCAGGCAGACCAGCACCCACAGCACGTCGGCCATCTCGTCGGCGAGGTTCTTTTTCTCTCCCGCCTTGAACGACTGGTCGCCGTACGTGCGGGCCATGATGCGGGCCAGCTCCCCCACCTCTTCCGTGAGGCAGGCCATGTTGGTCAGTTCCGAGAAGTAACGCACGCCGTAGGTTCGGATCCACGCATCGACGCGCTCCTGAAGTTCCTTGATCTCCATTGTTATCTTACCCTTATCAGATTCAGTCCGTCGCGCAGCGGGACGATGACGTTCTCCACCCTCGGGTCCTCGACCACCATGCGGTTGAACTCCAGCAGCGCCTGCGTGTGGCGGTCTGCGTGCGCAACGGGTTCGACGACCTTTCCCGACCAGAGGATGTTGTCGGCGATCAGCATCGAGCCGCTGTGCACCAGCGGTGTGCCCGACGTGTCTCCCAGCAGCATCCGGTAGTAGTCGGGGTATTCGCGCTTGTCGCCGTCGATGAACACCAGGTCGAACGTCGTAGCGAGTCGGGGTGCGATCTCCAGTGCCGAGCCGATGTGCAGGCGGATCTTCGCCCCGTGGGGCGAACGGTCGAAGTAGGACTGCGCCACCTCCTCCAGCTCGTCGTCTACCTCCACGGTGTCGAGCCGTGCCCCCTCTTCCAGCCCGGCGGCCATCGAGAGGGCCGAGTAGCCCGTGAAGGTCCCGATCTCGAGTACCCGCTGCGGGCGGAGCATCCGGACGAGGAGCTCCAGCAGCCGCCCCTGGATGTGTCCCGAGACCATGCGCGGTGCGACCGTGCACAGGTGCGTCTCGCGGTCGAGCTCCTGCAGCAGCGCATCCTCCGGTTCCGAATGCGCGCGGACGTATCGTTCGAGTGCCTCCATCGTTGCTATCGGGCGTAGAAGCCCTGTTTGTTGCACTCATAGGAGGCGTCGATCGCCTCGGGCGTATCGGCGAATGCGTCGAGCAGGACAATGAGTACCAGACGGTTCGAGGGTCGTTCCATAGGGTGTTCCGTTTTTTGTCTATTTGTAAACCAGCCGCGACATGTTCGTGAAGACCTTGCCGGCCACTTCGGTCAGCTGTTCGGCCGATATTTCGCGGATCTTGGCGTAGACCTGCTCCATCGTGTCCACATCGTCGTGGAGCAGCAGGCTCTTTCCGGCCCCGAGCATGTAGCTTTCGTTGCTCTCGCTCGAGATGGCCAGCTGGGCAATGAACTGCTTCTTGGCCATCGAGAGCCGCCGGGCCGTGAGGGGCTCGGTGCGGAGGCGGTAGAGCTGCTCCTCGATGAGGGCGATGCAGCGCCCGGCGTTGTCGTGGTCCGAACTGAAGTAGATCGCCACGATGCCTGTGTCGGTGTAGGGCGTATAGCTGGCCTCGATGTTGTACGACAGCCCGTGTTTCTCGCGTATGACGGTGTTGAGCAGCGAGTTGGCGCTCGGTCCCCCGAGGATGTTCGTCACGAGGGCCAGCGGCAGACGGTCCTCGTCGCCGATGGCGCAGGCGCGGTTGCCGATGATGCAGTGCGTCTGGTGGGTATGCCGCGCGACCTCCTTGGCGAACGGGGCCGTATAGGCGGGTGCCGCGCGGCGGAATCCGCGCTGCGAGGCCTCCTCGGCGGCGAAGTAGCGCCGGGCCACCGCCTCGGCCGTGCGGGGCGCGATGTTGCCGATCGACGAGAAGACCATGCGGTCGGTCGTGTGCGTGCGTGCCGTGAAGGCGCGGATTGCGTCGCCGTCGTAGCGGGCGAGGGCCGCCTTGCGCCCCAGGATGTTGTGCCCGAGCTCCGACCCGGCGAAGAGCAGGTCCTCGAACGTGTCGTAGATCATGTCGGCCGGCGAGTCCTTGTAGGTGTTGATCTCGTCGGCGATGACCTCCTTCTCGCGCTCGAGCTCGCGCTCGGGGAAGGTCGAGCGGAAGGCGATGTCGGCGATCAGCTCCGCGGCCTTCGCGAAGTCGCCCCGGAGCGTCGTGGCGTGGATCGTCGTGTCCTCCTTCGTGGTGAAGGCGTTGAGCTCCCCGCCCAGGTTCTCCAGGCGGCAGTTCACCTGCCAGGCGCGCCGCCGCCGGGTGCCCTTGAAGAAGGCGTGCTCGGTGAAGTGCGCCAGTCCGTACTCGTCGGGATGCTCGTCGCGGCTCCCGGCGTCGATGACCAGTGCGCAGTGCGCCACCGAGCCTTTTACCTGGCGGTGGATGCCCCGGATGCCGTTGGGAAGCGTATATGTGTAGAATTCCATGCGGATCGGTTACATTTTGGTGTGCAGGCGCAGAAATTCGCCCGTATGGCTGCCGGGGCACTGCGCCAGTTCACGGGGCGTTCCCTCGAAGACCACCCTGCCTCCGCCCGATCCCGCCTCGGGACCGAGGTCCACGACCCAGTCGGCGCACTTGATGATCTCCATGTTGTGTTCGACGATGACGATCGTGTGGCCGCGGGCGATCAGGGCGTCGAAGGCCGCCAGCAGCTTCGAGATGTCGTGGAAATGGAGTCCCGTCGTCGGCTCGTCGAAGATGAACATCACGCCGCCCTGCGCCGAGTCCTTGGTGAGGAACGACGCGAGCTTGACGCGCTGGCTCTCGCCGCCCGAGAGGGTCGAGGAGGACTGGCCCAGCTTCACGTAGCCCAGCCCGACGTCCTGCAGCGGACGGAGGCGTTCGACGATCCTGCGACAGGTAGCGTTCGCGGCATCCTCGCCGAAGAAGGCCACGGCGTCGTCCACGGTCATCTCCAGCACGTCGTAGATCGACTTGCCGCGGTACTTCACCTCGAGCACCTCGTCGCGGAACCGCTTTCCGCCGCACGCCTCGCAGACCAGCTCGACGTCGGCCATGAACTGCATTGAGACCTTGATCACCCCTTCGCCCTGGCACTCCTCGCAGCGGCCTCCGGCGATGTTGAACGAGAAGGCCGAGGCCCCGAGCCCCGTATGCTGGGCGTAGGGCTGGTCGGAGTAGAGCTTGCGGATCTCGTCGTAGGCCTTGATGTAGGTCACGGGGTTCGAGCGCGACGACTTCCCGATGGGGTTCTGATCGACCATCTCGACCGACTTGAGCAGCCCGACGTCGCCGTCGATGCCGTCGAAGTCGCCCGGCTTGACTCCCGTGTCGAAGAGCATCCGGCGCAGTGCCGGATAGAGGATTCCCTTGGCCAGCGACGATTTTCCCGAGCCGCTCACCCCCGTGATGCACGTCATCACGCCGAGCGGGATCCGCACGTCGATGTTGCGGAGGTTGTTCTCGCGGGCGCCGCGGATCGTGATCGAGTGGCTCCAGCCGCGGGGCATGGCCGGTGCGGCGATCGAGCGGCGGCCGGTGAGGTAGTCGGCCGTCAGGCTCCCGGTGCACTGCATCAGGTCGTTCAGCGGGCCGTTGAAGACCACCCTGCCGCCGTTGTACCCCGCCTCGGGACCGATGTCCACGATCCAGTCGGCGGCACGGATCACCTCCTCCTCGTGTTCGACGACGATCACCGTATTGCCCAGGTCGCGCAGCTGCCCGAGGACCTTGATCAGCCGGTGCGTGTCGCGCGGGTGAAGCCCGATCGAGGGCTCGTCGAGTATGTAGAGCGAACCGGTGAGGTTGCTGCCCAGCGAGGTCGAGAGGTTGATGCGCTGGCTCTCGCCGCCCGAAAGCGTCGAGGAGAGGCGGTCGAGCGTGAGGTATCCCAGCCCCACGTCCGCGAGGTATTGCAGGCGGTTGCGGATCTCGGTCAGGATGCGTGCCGCGGTTTTCGTGTCGTGCTCGTCGAGCTGCAGCGCGTTGAAGAAGGGGATCAGCTCGTCCACCGGCATCGCCACTATCTGGGCGATCGTGCGGTCGCCGACGCGCACGTAGAGCGCTTCGCGGCGCAGGCGCGAGCCGCCGCACTCGGGGCAGACGGTCTTGCCCGTGTAGCGGGCCTTCATCACGCGGAACTGGATCTTGCGCCGCTCCGAGTCGATGTACTCGAAGAACTCGTCGAGTCCGTGGAAATATTCGTTGCCGCGCCAGAGCAGCCGTTTCTGCTCCTGCGTCAGCTCGTGGAACGGCGTATGGATCGGGAAGCCGAACTTCGGGGCGTTCTCGACGAGCAGCTGCTTCCACTTGCGCATCGTCTCGCCGCGCCAGCAGGCGATGGCGTCCTCGTAGATCGTCTTGCTTTTGTCGGGGATCACCAGGTCCTCGTCGATGCCGATGACCTTGCCGTACCCTTCGCAGCGGGGGCAGGCCCCGAGCGGGTTGCTGTCTCTTATACACATCTCCGAGCCCACGAGACGGACTCCTATCTCGTA
>ERZ1027076.249-NODE-249-length-20912-cov-9.805006_pt1 | contig 20912 bp, 16 predicted proteins | sample MGYA00519416_ERZ1027076 | MGnify/ENA primary metagenome ERZ1027076 (study PRJEB26926, sample SAMN06164525) | human gut metagenome | biome: ENVO:00009003; feature: ENVO:2100002; material: ENVO:00002003 | host: Homo sapiens | place: USA | collected 2012 ... | reverse complement strand
TGTCAGTCACGCAGACCACACCGTCCAGATCCGGGCAGTGCACCAGCAGTTCCTGCATACAGCGCTGGCCCTCCTCCATGGTAAAGGCTTTGCAGCAGATGCGGGGCATCTGTTTGCCGTTCAGTCCGGCAGCGTTCAGCGCATCCTGCACGCCCTCACGGCGCTGCACGCCGGTAGCATCGTCCCGCTCTGTACCGCCAATATAAACGATCCTTTTGCGGCCATGATCCAGCATCCGCTGGGCGAGTTCCCGGGCTGCAGTGCGGTCGTCGTTGTACACGCAGGCCACATCCTGAAAACGCTGGCCTGTTACCACCACAGGCACACGGCAGTTTTTCAGCGCCTGCGCCAGCTGAGGGGTATAATAGCTGCCCAGCAGGATGATGCCCGCCACGTGGTTGCGCTGCATGGCACTCAGATAGCCCAATTCCCGCTGGGCGTCCAGCTCGGTGTTTCCCAGCAGCAGCAGATAGCTCTTTGCATCCAGCTCACTGGCGATGCCTGCCGTGATCTGCCCCACCGACTGGGAACCGATGCTGGGAGCAATCACCCCCACCTGATTCACTTTTCCGGTGCGCAGAGTCTGGGCGGCGGTATCCGGGCGGTAGCCGGTCTTTTCCACTACCTCGTGGATGGCAGCCCTCTTCTGTTCGCTCAGGGGGCCTCCGTTCAGGTAGCGGCTGACCGCCGCACTGGATACACCCGCCATTTTTGCAATATCACTGATGGTCATTTGCAGTACTTCTCTCTTTTGGGATGCATTGTTATGTGTAAACGTTTTCATGCTTATTATAAACCGCTTTCACCCATCCCGCAAGATGCGCTTTTCCCGGTTTATTCCGAACGCATTTTTGTTTTTCTGGCAACTGTGTACAAAAGACGGCTTTTTTCTGAGAAGCAGGGCATTACAGGCGGTCAGGCTGCGCCCATGCTCCATGCACGCACGGCAAGCCCCAGCAGCAGGACCACCAGCAGAACGATGAACACGGTTTTATTGCCAGTTCTTCTCTGTTTCTTTTTGCGGCCTGCCGTGTTGCGGCTTTTGGCCGAGCTGCTGCGCGCTGTGGTGCTTCTGCTGCCGGAGGAACGGCTGCCGGCCGTTTTGCGGCTCTGGGTGCTGCGGTTCTGGCCCTGCTTTGTGCTCTGGCGGGCTGGCTCGTGCGCAGCCGTTTTTTCTTCCGGCGCACGGCTGGATGCGATCGGCTCCTTTGCGCCGCAGCGTGCCAGATAATTTTCTGCATCGCGGTAATAGCGGGCAAGTTCATTCTCGCGGAAAGCCGTGCCCACATAGCCGTCTTCCAAGCTCTCCACCGCCTCGTTGAACAGGATCGCCGCCTGAGCGGCATCGGTGTGATCGGTGGCGTGGGCGGCTTCGTTGCGGGCGGTGCGCACAGCATTGCAGGCGCGGCGGGCCGCACCCGGATCGCTGGTATTGCCCAGCAGGTCCAGCGGTTTGGCGGCATCCTTTTCCGGGTCCAGCAGAACCCGCATACAAATGGTGGTATCCAGCTGCTGCCAGCTGTTTTTGCCGGAAAGATCCGGCATACGGTCGTAGTAGTCCGGGCTTTCCTGCTGGCGCTGTGCAACGTGATCCAGCAATGCACCCAAGCTGTGCGCACCGGGTTTGTGCTCCCAGTGCCAGCGCAGCAGGCGGCGGCTGATCTCATCGCAGGCAGTCTTGATCTCAAAGGCAGCCTGTAAGGCTTCTTCCGGCATAATGGTTCTCCCTTCTTCTGGCATACAAAAAAGCGGAGAAGGCATACCGCCCTCTCCGCTGCTGTTTGTGTTACAGCACGAACTGGTAATACACGAAGCCGCACAGTGCCACTGCTGCACAGACAATGGCAGTGATGGGCGGCACCCAGCGGATCAGCGCTTCGGCCACGCTGTCGCGCTCGTCCTCGTATTCTTCCTCGTCGTCATAGGCAGGCTCCGGCTGCTGAGATATCGGCTGTGCACGGCGGGCTGCAGCAGGCATCACACGGGTGCCTTCGTCTGCAGCTGCATGAGATGCCCTGCCCGGGAACTGTGCCCGCATTCCGGCATCCATCACACGGGTCTGCTCTGCAGCAGGTTCTTCCGGCTGTGGTTCTGCTTCACGGCACGGTGCACCCATGATCCGGGTCGGCTCCTCCTGCACGGGCGCTGCGCCCATAATGCGGGTAGGCTCTTCGGCCTGCGGGGCAAGAGGCGTTTCCAGTTCCGGCTCGGTCTGGGCAGGCTGTTCCGGCTGCAGCAGGGTGTTCAGCGCGTTCTGCAGCAGGATGCGGTCGCAGCCGCACTCCGAGCAGTACACGGTATCCTCCTCCTTCGGGTGGAAGGCACCGCAGGCGCAGTACCAGCCATTTTCAAACACCTGCGGCTGATACTTCAGCTCCGGGCGGTTCATGCGGGTCTCCAGCGCCTTTTCCAGCTCAGCAGACAGGCGCTTGGGGGCAGGCAGGCGCACGCGCTTGATGCCGTCCAGATGCACCACCCGCTTGCCGTTGTACACGTTGCACAGCGAAACATCCACGCTGGTGATGGCCTTTGCGGTAACGAACACCGCATCGTCCATGCCAAACAGTTCGCCGGGCTTTACTTCCAAGTCACGGTACTCGAACCGGTCCTCGCACAGGATCACGCCGTCCACGCCCTTGCACTTGAAGTGGATCTCCAGCGCGGTCAGGGTCACCTTGGAAATATTCTTGAAGGTCAGGCAGACCGCGTGCTCCCCGCTGACATCACCCTTGAGCAGCTCCACGCAGACGAACTGCACCGGGCTGCCGGGGGTGTAATAGTTTGCGCGGGTCCGTGCGACCGGGTTAAAATTTTCCTCCACGACACTCGCTCCTTTCCGTTTGGATCAAATCAGTTCTGCGGGTCCTGTGCATCCGGGGCTTCCGATGCAGCGGTCTCCGGCAGCGGCTGGGCCGTTTCGGCCTGCTCTGCAGGCTCAGCGGTCTCTGCAGGTTCAGCAGTTTCGGCCTGCTGAGCAGTCTCTGCAGGGGCAGCCTGCACGGTCTGAGCAGGCTGTTCCGGCTTCGGCTCATCGCCTTCACGCGGGGGCAGTGTGCCGCCCGCCATAATGGTGTTGAACTCCTGCTCGTTGAGCTTCTCGCGTTCCATCAGGGCCTGTGCCAGCGCGTGCAGCTGATCGATGTGCTCGGTCAGGGTGCGGCGGCAGGTCTCGTAGGCTTCATCGATGATATCCCGCATCTCGCCGTCGATCTCGGCAGCGGTGGTCTCGCTGTAGCCCTTGCCCTGACCCAGATCGCGGCCCAGGAAGGTCTCCTCCTGCGAGGTACCGTACACCACAGGGCCAAGCCGCTCCGAGAAGCCGTACTTGGTGATCATCTGGCGAGCAATGTTGGTGGCCTGCTGCAGATCATTGGAAGCACCAGTGGAGATATCCTCCAGGATCAGCTGTTCGGCCACGCGGCCGCCCAGACTGGAAACGATATCCTCGAACATTTCGCCCTTTGTCACGTAGCTGCGGTCTTTCTCGGGCAGGTACATAGTGTAGCCGCCAGCCTGACCACGCGGGATAATGGTGATTTCGTGCACACGAGGGTGATGCTTGCAGTAGAAGCCCGCCACAGCGTGGCCTGCCTCGTGGTAAGCCGTCAGCTTCTTTTCCTCCGGGGTCACAACGCGACTCTTCTTCTCCGGGCCAGCCATCACCTTCATGGAAGCTTCCTCGATATCCTCCATGGTAATGGCCTTGCGGTTGCGGCGTGCAGCCAGCAGAGCCGCTTCGTTGACAAGGTTCTCAAGGTCTGCGCCCGCAAAGCCTGCGGTGCGCTGTGCAATGACCCTGAGAGAGACATCCGGGGCCAGCGGCTTCTTTTTGGTGTGGACCTTGAGGATCTCCTCACGGCCCTTGACATCCGGCAGGCCCACATAGACCTGACGATCAAAGCGGCCCGGACGCAGCAGGGCCTTATCCAGAATGTCGGCACGGTTGGTGGCCGCCATGACGATGATGCCGTCGTTGGCCTCAAAGCCGTCCATTTCCACCAGCAGCTGGTTCAGGGTCTGCTCGCGTTCATCGTGGCCGCCGCCCAGACCGGCACCGCGCTGACGGCCCACAGCATCGATCTCATCAATGAAGATGATGCAGGGCATGGACTTCTTTGCCTTATCGAACAGGTCACGCACGCGGGATGCACCCACGCCGACGTACATTTCCACAAAGTCAGAGCCGGAAATGGAATAGAAGGGCACACCGGCCTCGCCTGCGCAGGCGCGGGCCAGCAGGGTCTTGCCGGTGCCCGGAGGGCCTACCAGCAGCACGCCGTGGGGAATGCGTGCGCCCAGAGTGTTGAACTTCTCCGGGCTTTTCAGGAACTCCACGACCTCTTTCAGCTCTTCCTTTTCCTCGTCCTCACCGGCAACATCGGCAAAGGTGGCTGTCTTTTGGTTCTCGTGCTCGTCCTTCACCTTGGCTTTGCCAACGTTCATGATCCCGCCGCCGCCAGCGCCGCCGCGCATCATGGAGAACAGCAGGAAGCCGGTGCAGCCCAGCATTGCCAGATAGAACAGGATCTCCATCCATGGGATGTTTTCCTTGACAGGGGTATAATCGTACACCATGGGAGCATCCGGGTTTGCTTCGTCATAGGCGGCAATGTAGTCGCCCACATACTTGACGAACATGGATGCATAAGGCAGCTTGTAGCGCACAGTCACAGTGCCGTCGCTGTTCTTCTGCGCAGCAGTATCCTCATCCGAGGAGGACAGCATACCGCTCAGCAGTCCGCCGGTGGCCTGCGTGGTGCTCTGGGACGTGGTATCGGGCAAGGGCAGGTTGTTCTTGCCGCCTTCCTTGAGGTTCATGGTGATGACACCGGTGTTCAGGTCCAGCGAGAACTGCGTGACCTGCAGGCTTTCAAAATAATGCACCACCGTGGAATATTCCATGGAAGAGCTGTTGGCAGAGCCGGTGCCGCCCAGCACCGACCAGACCATCAGCACCGCCGCCAGCGCCAGAGCAAGGATCAGCGGATTGAAACGGGGTCTTTTGGATTGCAAAAAAATCAACTCCAGTTCTTGGATGAATTATAGTGTGAGAAATCACTTCTCGTAGACTTCAGGCTTGAGCACACCCACATAAGGCAGGTTGCGGTATTTTTCATCGTAGTCCAGACCGTAGCCCACCACGAACTCGTCCGGCACCTGGAAGCCCTCGTAGTCGGGCTGGATATCGGCCTTGCGGCGGCTGGGCTTGTCCAGAATGGTGCAGATCTTTACCGAGTTGGGGTTGCGCATCTTGAGCATGGGCACCAGATTCGAGAGGGTGACGCCGGTATCCAGAATATCCTCCACGATCAGCACATCCTTGCCGGACAGATCACCGTCCAGATCCTTGATGATTTTTACAAGGCCGCTGGTAACAGTGTTGCTGCCACCGTAGCTGGACACCACCATAAAATCGATGCTGCAGGGAATGCTCACCGCACGCATCAGGTCGGCCATAAACACCACCGAGCCCTTGAGGATGGACACCAGAACAAGGTTCTTGCCCTCGTAATCCTTGCTGATCTGGGCACCCAGCTCAGCAACCTTTGCCTTTAACTCTTCTTCACTGACCAGAACAGTCTTGATATCATCATGCATACTCATGTTATTTCCTCCCTATGTTCCATTTCCATCTGCAGCACCTGCGCAGTGTCTGCATCCGGGGCAAGGCCCTCGGCAAAGCCCGCACCGCAGACCCACAGTACTTCGCTGCCCGCCGCCAGCAGCGGCAGCTGATCGCGCTGGCTGGCCGGGATGCCCGTTTCGTTCATCCACTTGCGCAGCCGGTTGTGTACACTTCGCCCCGCCGGGCGGTAGACATCTCCCGGCTGGCGGGTGCGCAGGACAAGACCAGCATACAACGTAGTTATTCTAGCATAATCCGCCTGATTTTTTAAGTCTTTTTTATGAACGACTTGTATTTTTTCTTCAAAATCAGCCGTAAAAAGCCCTGCAGTCACCTTCCAGCCGCCCGCAAGGCAGTATTCTGCCTGTTTTTCCGGCTGAAAGGGCTGGCTTTCCGGCCGTTTGTCTTCCTGCTGCCGGGGCCGTTCCGGCACAATCTCCTGCCAGAAGCATCCGTCTTTGGCACAAAAGCGCACCCGGTCAGTCAGCTGTACCGCACCGCTGCCGCGCCGCACAAGGCCGCACAGCAGCTGCACATATTTTTCCTCTGCGTCACGCACGGGAGCCGTCAGCGAATGCATGGCTGCTTCCAAAATAAGCGCATCCGCAGCGGAAAGCGGGCCCAGCCGCCACACCGTGCAGGCTTCCGGGCTTTTGATGGCAGCCTGTGCCGCATCCAGACGTGCAGCAGAAAGCAGCTCTTCGGCCTTCCGGGCAAAATAGGCATCCGCGCGGGCTGCCTTCTCGCAGAAGCGGGCAAGGTTTTCCGCCGCTGCGCCGTTGGTGCTTTGCAGCGCAGGCAGCGCCGCACGGCGCACCCGGTTGCGGGCATAGGCATCGGTCGCGTTCGTCTCATCTGTGACCCATGCCTGCCCGGCTGCACGGCAGAAGCTTTCGGTATCCTGCCGGGTAAGGGCCAGCAATGGCCGCAGGTAGCACCCGCGCTTTGGCCGGATGCCTGCCGCACCGTGCAGCCCCGTGCCCCGGGCCAGCCGCAGCAGCAGGGTCTCAGCCTGATCATTTGCAGTATGGGCCGTTGCAACGGCATCTATCCCCTCCCCGCACAAACGCGCAAAGCAGGCATAGCGCAGGCGGCGCGCCCAGTCCTCCCCGGCATGTTCCGACGGCAGGCCCACTTCGTCGGCCATCTCTGCAGCATGGAACACCCGCAGCGGCACACCCAGCCGGGCGCATTCCGCCCGCACAAAGGCTTCGTCCCGGTCGGCGCTCTCACCGCGCAGGCCGTGGTTCACATGGCAGGCCGAAAGCACAAACCCGAATTCCGGCTGCAGGGCCAGCAGGATGCGCAGCAGTGCCATGCTGTCTGCCCCGCCGGACACTGCCGCGGCCAAGTGCAGCGGCTCGCCCGGACAAAGCAGCTTTTCTCGCAGAACAAACATGCGCACATGCGCCAGAATTTTTTCATTGTTCATCAGCGTTTAAAGTCCACATCCATAAAGCGGGTGTGGGCACCATCCCAGCCCAGCGGCACCGTGCTGGTCTCGCCGTGACGGTTCTTCGCCACGATGCACTCTGCCGTATCGGCATCCACCTCAGCGCCGTCCGGGTTCTGGCTGGCATAGTAGGAATCGCGGTACAGGAACAGAACGCAGTCGGCATCCTGCTCGATAGAACCAGAATCGCGCAGGTCGGAAAGCTGGGGCCGGTGGCTGGAATTGTTGCCCTGCTTTTCCACCGCACGGGACAGCTGAGAAAGTGCGATGATGGGCACATTCATTTCCTTTGCCATGATCTTGAGGTTTCGGGTGATGGAGCTGATCTCCTGCACGCGGTTCTCGCTGCGCTGGCCGGTGGTCATCAGCTGCAGATAGTCGATGACGATGAGGCCCACATTCGGGCGGGTAGGATCCTGATTCACCCGGCGGATCTTCGCCTTCATTTCGGTGATGGTGATGCCGGAGGTATCGTCCATATAGATGGGTGCATCGTGCAGCTTTTCGGTGGCAAGGGCCAGATATTCCCAGTCCTCGGCGCGCAGGGCACCGGTGCGGAATGCCTGACTGTCGATGCCGGCCTCAGCAGAAAGGATGCGGTTCGTGAGCTGTTCCTTGGTCATTTCCAAGCTGAAAATAGCCACCGGCACTTTTTGCTGCATGGCCACGCGGGTGGCGATGTTCAGCGCAAAGCTGGTCTTGCCCATACCGGGGCGGGCCGCAAGGATGATGAGGTCGCCGCGGCCAAGGCCGGTGAGCACCGTATCCAGCAGGCGGAAGCCTGTGGGGATGCCCTTGTATTTGTCCGCATCCGGGCCGCTGATCTTCTGCAGGTTGGTCAGGGTCTCCACCATGCTGGAGGAAAGCGGTGTCAGTGCGCTGGAATCGCGGCCGGAGCGGATCTCATAAATGCGCTGCTCCGCGTTTTCCAGCAGCAGGTCGGCATCCGGCTCATCTCCGGCATCCTGCAGGATGTCCTTTGCAACGCCCATCAGCTGGCGCACCAGATACTTTTCCTGCACGATCTGGGCATAGGCCTTCACGTTGGAAATGCTGGGCACCGTCTCAGCAAGGCCGGTCAGGTACACCTTTGCTTCGTCGGCACTGGGGAACACGCCGTCCGAGATAACAGCGTCCAGCAACGTCACAAAGTCGATGGTCTGGTCGGCGGTGAACAGGCGCAGCATTTCGGAGTAGATCTGCGCGTTCTGCCGGGTGTAGAACATCTCCGGCCGGATGATCTCCACCAAGTCGGTGAGCGTTTCCGGTTTGAGCAGCACCGCACCCAGCACGCTCTGCTCTGCCTGCATGTTGTAGGGCAGGTTGATGCCCACGCTTTCCAGATTCAGTTCATTGGAATAATGTCGTTCGTTCGGCATGGTAGTTTATCCTTTTGCATCATTTCGCTGAAAAGCCAAAAAGCGCCCCCTGCTGTGAGGGGGCGCAGATGGCAGAAAAATCAGGCCTGTTCCACTTCCACCATGATCTTGAAAGAAGCGACCACACCAACGTGCAGACGGACTTTGCCGTTGAACACACCGGCATCCTTGATGTCCTTGGTCTCCAGCTCGATCTTCTTCTTATCGATGGGTGCGCCTGCCAGCTGAGCCAAAGCATCGGCAACTTCCTTGCCGGTGACTTTGCCGTGCAGACGGCCGGATGCACCGCCCTTGGCCTTGATGGTCACGGTCTTGCCCTCGATCTTTGCGGCCAGATCCTTGGCAGCAGCTACGGTCTCAGCCTCGTGGAAATCGGCAGCAGCTTCCTTGCTGCGGGCAACGTTCACAGCGCTGGCATCTGCCACAGCGGCCAGCTTGCGCGGGAACAGATAGTTGCGGGCGTAGCCGTCGGAGACCTCGTGGATCTCGTCCTTCTTGCCAATGCCCTTGATATCCTGCTTGAGAATCACTTTCATGATGTTATCCCTCACTTCTCACCGGAAAACCGGTGCAGTTGTTGTGTTTATAGTATAGCGCATTTGTCGCTTTTGGGCAAGAGGAAGCGCGCATTGCAGCATTATCCTCAAGTGAACTCCCCCAGTCTGCTTCGCAGACAGCCCCCTCTGAGATGGGGCCTTTGGCAAAACTGAAAGCTTGTCCTTTTCGCCAGAGGCTCCTTCTTTGAGACAGACTCCCCCGGCCGGGGGAGGTGGCACAAAGTGCCAGAAGGGGAACAGCTGGCATCACGCAAGTGATGACTGAAGGAGTTTTCTTATTTCAGTTCCTTTGCGGCCACGTCCAGAGCTACCTCAATGACCTTGTCCATGTCATAGTACTTATACTCGCCCAGACGGCCGCCAAAGATCACGTCCGGCTCCGCATCGGCCAGCTTCTTATACTCGGCATACAGGGCACCGTTCTTCTCGTCATTGACGGGGTAGTACGGCTCGTCGCCCTTCTTCCACTCAGCGCTGTACTCGCGGCTGATGACCGTTTTGGGCTGGGTGCCGAACTCAAAGTGCTTGTGCTCGATGATGCGGGTGTAGGGAGTTTCCGCATCGGTATAGTTGACCACCGCGTTGCCCTGATAGTTGTCGGTGTCCAGCACCTCGGTCTCAAAGCGGACGCTGCGGTACTGCAGAGCACCCAGCCTGTAGCCAAAGTAGGCATCCACCGGGCCGGTGTAGACCACCTTCTCGGCCAGAGCGTTCAGATTTTCGCGGTCGGCCAGATAGTCCACATTCAGGCGCACCTCGGTGCCGTCCAGCATTTTTTCCACCATGGCAGTGTAGCCGCCATTGGGAATGCCCTGATACAGTGCGTTGAAATAGTTGTCGTCGTAGGTGAAGCGCACCGGCAGACGCTTGATAATGAAGGCCGGCAGTTCGGTGCAGGGGCGGCCCCACTGCTTGCCAGTGTAGCCCTTGATAAGCTTTTCGTAGATATCGGTGCCCACAAGGCTGATGGCCTGCTCTTCCAGATTCTGCGGGTCGGTGATGCCTGCTTCCTTCTTCTGCTCTTCGATCTTGGCCTTGGCTTCGGCAGGGGTAACAACGCCCCACATCTTATTAAAGGTGTTCATATTAAAGGGCAGGTTGTAGATCTCGCCGTGGTAGTTTGCCACCGGGCTGTTGGTGTAGCGGTTGAACTCTGCAAACTGGTTCACATACTGCCACACAGCCTTGTTGTTGGTATGGAAGATATGTGCACCGTAGCGGTGGACGTTGATGCCCTCCACCGGCTCCGTGTAGATATTGCCTGCAATGTGGCTGCGCTTATCGATCACAAGGCACTTCTTGCCTGCCTTTTTTGCTTCCTGTGCAAAGACCGCGCCGTAAAGGCCGGCACCAACGATCAGGTAATCGTACTGTTTCATGGGTGTGATCCTCTCTGTTCCGTTTATTTTCCTTCTACATCGCCCTTTTTCTGCGATGCATAGTATTTGTCGATGGCACCTTCGATGCGGGCATGGGCTGCTTCCGGCGTGATATGCTTGAGCTGTGCTGCTGCCATGGTCTGGTGGCCGCCGCCGCCCAAAGATTCCATGATCACCTGCACGTTCACGGCACCCAGACTGCGGGCCGAGATGTTCACGCCTGTGCCCACCTGCACTGCCACAAAGCTGGCATCCACGCCCTGAATGGTCAGCAGATCGTTTGCCGCCTGTGCAATGGCCACGCGGGCTTCCGGTGCCACCTCGCCGCTGACGGAGATCGCGCAATTTTTGTACATGCGTGCTTTTTCCACCAGATCTGCCTTGGCATTGTACTCCACCATGGTCACATCGAACAGCTGGCGCACCCGCTCCGTCTCCGCGCCATAGCGGCGCAGCGCAGCGGCAGCTTCAAAGGTACGCACACCGGTGTGCAGGGTAAAATCGCGGGTATCCAGCATGATGCCGGACAAAAGGCCCTCGGCCTCCACACGGTTGGGCTTGTCGTCGCGCTCGCCCACGTACTGCAAAAGCTCCGTGACCAGCTCACTGGCCGAGGAAGAATACGGCTCATGGCAGACCAGCGCCGGGTTCTCGATGTAGCCCACGCCCTTGCGGTGGTGGTCGATCACGGCTACCTTGCCGCATTTTTCCAGAATATCCTTGCTTTCCACAAGGCCCACCTGATATGTATCCACCACGATGCACAAAGTGCGCTTGGAGATGATGGGCAGTGCGTCCTTCGGGTCGATAAAGTCGTCCTTCTGGCCTGCACGGCACAATGCATCGATCAGGCTGCCCGCAAGGGTAGCGTCACGCCGCACCGCGATCACCGCTGGGACATCGCATATTTTGCAGATGCGCAGCACGCCCTCGGCGGAGCCGATGGCATCCAGATCGCTCATGCGGTGGCCCATGATGACCACATGGTCGGCTTCCTTGATCAGCTTTACCAGCTGATCGGCCACGATGCGGCTGCGCACCTTGCTGCGCTTTTCCACGCCGTGGCTCACGCCGCCGTAGAACGTAAAGCCGTCCGGTGTCATTTCAGCGGCCTGATCGCCGCCGCGGCCCTGCGCCATATCCAGCGCCTGCACGGCCATATCCTGGGCTTCCCGCAGGGTCTTGGCCCCGCGGCCAATGCCGATGGACAGCGAAAGGTTCACGCTGGGATCCAGCGCACGGATCTTGTCCAGCACATCGTAGCCGCGGTTGGCGAACTGCTCCATCTGGCGCTCTTCCACCACAGCGATATAGCGGCCGCTGGCCACACGGCGCAAAAAGCCGCTGCCCCGGCCGATCATATCCTCCAGCGTGCGGTTGATGCCTTCCAGCAGGCGGGCACGCTCGCTGTCCAGCATGTCACCGAACACATCGTCGTAGCCGTCCACCAGAAACACCAGATAGCCCGGACGGCTGGCTTTGTATTCCGCCTCCACCTTGCGCAGGGCGGTCTCCTCGTTCAGCACCAGCAGGGTCATGCTCTCCGCATCGCCGGGCACCGTGGAGCTGTGTACGCTCCACATGCCGTCCGCGAGGGTCAGCAGCTGGCCCTCCTGCTTGCGGCACTGCTGCAGATCAAGGCCGGGCAGCACCTTCTGCACGCGGTTCACCAGCGCATCCTGCCCGTTCAACAGGCGGGTGCGGAACTGTGCATTGTACCACAGCACCGTCTCACCGGAAAGCAGCGCGGCCGGCTGAGAGAGCGGTTCCAGACTGAACTGCGGCTTGGAGCCTTCAAAGCTGCCGCCGCACATCCACCGGGCCACCCACTTGCGCAGCTGGCAGCGGAACAGCACCACCACAACGCCCCACAGCACCACCAGTGCCAGCAGCACCGGCCATGCCGTGGGCCGCTGGATCAGCAGCACCAGCACCAGCAGGCTGCACAGCACGGCCAGACTGGCGGTGAGCATCTCCAATGTCCATCTTGGTTTTTGTTTCATCAAATCTCCTGCCTTCCGCCGCATTGTTTGCGGCAGCGTGCCCGGATCAGACCTCCATCAGGATGGGAAGGATCATCGGGCTGCGCTTGGTGCGCCGATAGATATAGCTGCTCAGTGCCTCGCGCACGCGGGTCTTGACGCTGTTCCAGTCGCGCACATGTTCATCCACGCAGCGGTCCAGCGCATTTTCTACGATGCTCTGTGCACCGTCCATCAGGCTCTCGTTCTCGCGCACATACACAAAGCCGCGGCTCACAAGGTCCGGGCCGGCCAGCACCTTGCCGGTCTTGCTGTCCACGGTGGCCACAATGATGACCAGACCGTCCTCGGACAGGTGCTTGCGGTCGCGCAGGACCACATTGCCCACGTCGCCCACGCCAAGGCCGTCCACCATCACTGCACCGGCGGTGACAGGCTCGCCCAGCTTTATCTCGTCCTGGCTGAGAATGACATTGGAACCGTTCTCCGCGATCAGAATGTTGCTGGTGGGGATGCCAAGGCTGGCAGCGGTGAGGGCATGCTTTTTGAGCTGCTTGTACTCGCCGTGCACCGGCAGGAAATACTTGGGCTTCGTCAGGGTGAGCATGAGTTTCTGCTCTTCCTGACAGGCGTGGCCGGAAACATGCACATCGTACATGCTCTCGTAAATGACCTCTGCACCCAGCAGCAGCAGACCGTTGACGATCTTGGTCACGCTCTTCTCGTTGCCGGGAATGGGATTTGCCGAAATGATAATGAAGTCGCCGGGGCCCACGCGCACCTGACGGTGGCTGCAGGATGCCATACGGGAAAGGGCACTCAAGGGTTCGCCCTGGCTGCCGGTGGTAATGAGCACTACCTGCTCCGGGGGATACTGGTTCAGCTCATCCACGCTGATGAGGGTGCCCTCCGGGATGTGCATATAGCCCAGCTCCTGCGCCATGGCGGTGTTGTTCACCATGCTGCGGCCGCTGAATGCCACCTTGCGGCCATCCTCCACGGCCAGATCGATGATCTGCTGCACGCGGTAGATGTTGGAAGCAAAGGTGGCAATGATGATCCGCTTGTTGCGGGCACGGGCGAACAGATTGCGCACGCCTGCAGCCACCTTCTGCTCGGTGGCGGTAAAGCCCGGGCGCTCGGAGTTGGTGGAATCGCTCAGCAGGGCCAGCACGCCGCGCTGACCGTACTCGGCCAATGTGGACAGGTCGGTGACGCCGCAGGCCAGCGGAGTGTAATCGATCTTGAAGTCGCCGGTCTGGATGATGGTGCCAGCCGGGCTGTCGATGGCAAAGGCCACCGCATCCGGGATGGAGTGGTTCACATGGATGGGCTCAATGGTAAAGCAGCCCAGCTTGATCTTCTGTCTGGGGGTGATCTCCACGAACTTGGTCCTGCCTGCCAGACCGAACTCCTCCAGCTTGTTGCGGATCAGGCCGCAGGTCAGGCGGGTGCCATAGATGGGCAGGTCAAGTTTCTGCAGCAGATACGGGATGCTGCCGATGTGGTCTTCGTGGCCGTGGGTGATGAGCAGGCCCTTGATCTTATCCTTGTTCTGCACCACAAAGGTGAAGTCCGGGATGACCATGTCCACGCCGTACATGTCGCTGTCCGGGAACACAAGGCCGCAGTCCACGATGATCATGTCGCCGTTGCACTCGTACACGGTCATGTTCTTGCCCACTTCGCCCAGACCGCCCAGCGGGTAGATGTGGATGGGCACCGCAGCCTCTCTGGGCTGCTGCGGGCGGCGGGGCCGACGGTTATAATAAGGGCGGCGGGTGGTGCGGGGGCGCTTTTCGCCCGTCTGCGCGGCGGGTGCGCCGGTGCTCTGAGTAGCAGCTGCTGCCTTGCTGCGTGCGGAATTGTTGGTATTTTCTTTCGACTGTGCCATTCTGACCTCCAAAATAATTACAGCGCAGGCCGTCCCCGCTTGTGGGAACAGCCGCGCTGTGCATGGGAAGCACCTTGAAAAATCGCATCGGCTTCCGTTGGATGCACCGTATAGAATTTATTTCTCAGCGTGTTTTTTGCAAACCGCTGCCTGTTCCGTAAGAGGTTTTGTGCCAGATAGGTCCATCTGCTCGATGCGACCGTGGCTTTTCTGTTGGAACGCCCGGGCACACGCCTGCGGTGCGCCCCTATACGCATTTTGTTAGGATAAGTATAGTATTTCCCGGCGTTTTTGTCAATTCCAAGGTTTGGCAGCTCCGGCACGGAATATACATTCGCACTTGACAGAAGCCGGAAAATAGCGCTAAATAGAAGCAACTCATTTTAGAAGGAGAACCGCATGAAGCAGGTCGAAGTGTACACCGACGGCGCATGCAGCGGCAATCCCGGCCCGGGCGGCTGGGGTGCCGTGCTGCGCTACCGTTTTAACGGCAAAGTTTACGAAAAAGAGCTGAGCGGCGGCGACGACAGCACCACCAACAACCGCATGGAGCTGACAGCCTTTATCGAAGCACTGCGCCAGCTCAAGGAGCCGTGTGAGGTACGGCTGTGCTCCGACAGCCAGTATGTCATCAACGGGCTTCAGAAGGGCTGGGCCAAAAACTGGCAGCGCCGGGGCTGGAAAAAAGCAGATGGCTCCCCCGCCCTGAACCCGGACCTCTGGGCACAGGCACTGGAGCAGGAAGCCCGGCACAACATCACCTATGTCTGGGTCAAGGGCCACGCAGGCCACCCGGAGAACGAACGCTGCGACCAGCTGGCCGTGGCCCAAAGCAAAGCACATGGCGGGAGGCAGGGAACATGAGCGACACATTTTTGCCCGGCAGTGGGTTCGACACCTACGAGAGTCAGGATAAGGTTCTGGTGCAGATGGACGGCAGCAGAGAATGCGCCGTAGCTGTGCGCATTTTACAGCAGCAGGGCTTTGCCGTGGCGGGCGCTGCCGTGCGGCTGGCAGCAGAACAGACCGCCGATGCGGAAAGCGCCAAAAAGGCAGCAGAGGCCCTTGGCATCGAGTGCATCGTGCTGAACGCCGAAGCACTGGCCGGGCAGGACGCAGACGTTCTGGGCGAAGGCGGCACGCCGCTGTTTGCCGCCCTGCTGACGGCTGCAGACAAGCTTGGGATGCAATATGTGGCAACCACTCACCGTGCCCGGGTGGAGACCGGTGCAGACGGCGTGCACACCGTCTGCCCGCCCGCAGGCACCGGCAGTGATGACAGCACGATTCTTGCAGCTCTGCCGCAGGAAACGCTGGCACGGCTGATCTTGCCGCTGGGCGATTTTGCCCCGGAAGATGTGGCGGAGATGGCCGAGGATTTTAAAGTTTAACCGTACGTTTCAAATGGCCTCCGTTGCACTCTGGCCATATTCAGCGGAAACATTATTTTTATATTAGAATTCCGGAAAATCTGCGGATTTTCCGGAATTCTTTTTTTCACAGGCAAGGCCGCTGCGGCACACGGCATCTGCTGTTTTTGCTTCCTGCGGAAACAACCGCACGGCGGCAGAAATGCATTCTGCGGTTCGGACCCCATTCCCGTGAAAATGAAAATCGGAAACATCCGCAGATGTTCCCGATTTTCGCATTATCAATATAATTTCCGCTGAATATGGCGCAGCACACGCGGAGCCATTCCAAATCGTTTTGTCAGTTCTGGGGATGCACGATATCGCGCCAATCCAGATCGCCGCGCTCCAAGCCGTGGATGAGCACTTCTGCAGTGGCAATGTTGGTGGCCATGGGGATGTTGTGCACATCGCACAGGCGCAGCAGCGTCATTTCGTTGGGTTCGCTGGGCTTTGCGTTGATGGGATCACGGAAGAATAGCAACAGGTCGATCTCATTGCAGGCGATGCGGGATGCGATCTGCTGGTCGCCGCCCTGCACACCGGCCAGAAAGCGCTGCACCTGTAAGCCGGTAGCTTCTGCGATCAGTTTACCGGTGGTGCCGGTCGCTACCAGTTTATGCTGGCTCAGGATGCGGCAGTACGCCGTACAAAACTGAACCATCAGCTCCTTTTTGGAGTCATGCGCAATGAGTGCAATCGTCATCCGTTACCCTCTCCTCTTCCTAAACGATTGGAACGCTTTTGTAAAAAAGTCCTTCGCCTGAAATGATATCACAAAATCCAATCTTTTACAACTGGTTTTTATACAGAATATTCAATTTTGTTTTCTTTTCAGGGATGTTTCCATTCAAAACCCCGCTGCAGTGCCCTTTCCCGTGTCGGTTTTGTCTCCCGTTTTCAGTTCTCCGGCGCAATGGCATCGGGGTTCTGCTCGGTGTCTGCGGCGGGCTGCGGCTCGTCCTGCACGGCAGGCTGGGCTTTCCCTTCTGCTGCCGTTTCCGGCGCAGCGGTGTCTGCGGCGGGTGTCATCTGTGCAAACTGGGCTGCGGCATTGCCGGTGGTCTGGCCTGCAGCGGCCTGTGCTGGGTCAGTGGTCTGTGCCTGATCTTCCTGCTTGGCCTGCTCGGCTTCCTTTTCCGCTTCGGCCTGCTGGGCGAGGCTGCCATCCTTCAGGGCAAAATAGGCATTTGCAATGTCCACCACCAGATCACCGGTACGGGCACCATAGCCTCCGTACTCAATGCTAATGCCAATGGCGATCTGCGGATCATCCGCCGGGAGGTAAGCCACCATCATGGCGTTCAGATAGTGCTTACCGGGCGCATAGGTCTCACTGCGCTGAGGTGTACCGGTCTTGCAGGCGATCGGCACCGGATAGCTGGAAATTTTGCCGCTGATGGTGCTGGGCACCTGCTTCATGCCCTGCCGCACCAGCTCAAAGGTGTTGCCGGTGCCTTCGATCACATCCATGACCTCGGGCTTGGTCTCGCTGAGCACCTCACCGGTGTTGGTGTCCAGAATGGCCTTGACGAAATGGGTGCGGTAACGGGTGCCGTTGTTGGCCAGCGTTGCCGCGTAGGTAGCCAGCTGGATGGGCGAGACCACCGTGTTGCCCTGACCGATGGCGGCCTGCACATCCAGCGATGCCGTATAGTTGGAGTCGCTCTTGGTGGTCAGACGGCCCACGGCCTCGCTCACCTCCACACCGGTGCGCTGGCCAAGACCCAGCTTGTAGGCATAGGCATCGTACACATCGCTGGTCAGGCGGCGGCCAACATCATAGAAGAAGATGTTGCAGCTCCACTTGATGGCCGTTACCACATCGATGTTGCCGCTGTGGCCATGGCGGGTACAGCGGGGGTGGTAATCCTTGAAGTAGTTGTACACGCCGTTGCAGTAAACGGTAGAATACTGGTTGATGAGGCCGCTGTCCAGTGCTGCCACCGCCACGGCGGGCTTGAAGGTAGAACCCGGCGTATACAGGCCCTGCAATGCGCGGTTGAACAGCGGCAGGCTCGGGTCGGAGCTGTACTCGCTGTAGTTAGCAGCATACAGGTTCTGGTCATAGCTGGGATAGTTGGAAGCAGCCAGCACACTGCCGTCCTTCACGTCCAGCACCATCACCGCACCGGCGGCAGCTTTCATGGTGCCGGTATTGTACACGCGGTTGATCATATCAATGTTGTCCGCCAGTGCCTTGTCCACGGCACGCTGGAAGTTGCTGTCAATGGTCAGCTGCACGGTATGGCCCGGCTCCGGCACAGTGGTGAGCTTTGTATCCACGATCACGCCGTCCGAATTGCGGGTGATGGTCTCCACGCCGTCCTTGCCGCGCAGCTCGTCCTCATAAACGGATTCCAGACCGGAAATGCCCAGAACATCGTTCATGTTATAGCCTTTTTCCCGCAGCGGATAGGTCACCTGACCGTTGGAATCGGTCACCTTCCACTTTTCCGCCGTGATCTTGCCCACACGGCCCAGCACCGCCGGGATGATATCGCTCTGGTCGTAGCTGCGGGCGCTGGTCTCCACGATCTCCACACCTGGCAGCTGCAGGCTGTGCTCCTTGATGGTGGCCACCGCGAGGGCGCTCACGTTCTCCGCCATGACAAAATTGTTCACATTGGAGAACGCCTGCCGGTCCATCTCGTAGTGGATGCCGGCCAGCACACGCTGCCATTCCGGCGAAAAATCCTGCAGATCGTTCTTTTCCACCAGCATTTCCATTACATCGTTGGCGGTGGCGTACTGCTGCAGACCAAGCGTTTCCTTCATGTCTGCCAGCTGCTTCTGGTCGCTGGTGGACGTGTCATCGTCCGTAAAGGCGTAATTGCCTGCTGCGTCCGCCTGACCGATCAGCAGCGTATCATTCCAGCTCTCGCCATTCGCACGCAGCAGCTCCACGATCTGCTGCAGCATGGTGTCCAGATCCCGGTCGCCCATCAGCAGTTTGTTGAGGACCACATTGTAGCTGGTGGTTGTGGTGGCAATGCGCCGCCCGGCACTGTCCACGATATCGCCGCGGGCCGCCGTGACCGTAAAGTTATAGTCGGTGGTGTTGGTGGCCTTGGCCTTGAAGTCGTCGCCGTTGACCAGCTGCAGAAAGATCAGCCGCATCACGTACAGGCCCATGATAACACATGCCACTGCAATGAGCAGGATCATCCGGCGCGCAACGGTTTTTCGTTCGTTTTGGTTCATCCGCGTTTCCTCCGGCGGTTCAGACTACGCCGTTGTCGATTTTAAATGCGCTGTAAATGTGCCGCACCAGACTGAACAGCATCAGCGACGGCACCAGCGTCATCATGGCCGAAGGCAGCACAAAGGTCAGCCAGCGGCTCAGCGCCCAGCTGTAGCCGGGCATGTAGTAGAAGAACAGCCAGTCCAGCGAGAGCACCACAAGGGCCGTGCCGGTGCTGATGAGCGCAAAGTTCCATGTGCTGCCCTGCAGATACACCTGCACCAGCACCGAAAGCGCAAAGCAGAGCAACAGCAGTTCCAGCGCCAGCATACCCACGGTGCGCCCGGCGGTGTAGTCCCACAAAAGGCCGCTCACGGCACCAAACAGCGCACCTGCAAACTCGCCTTCATACACGGCCACAGCCAGACACAGCGGCAGAATGAACAGCGGCTTTGCCTGCCCCAGCTGGAGCAGGCCTGGGGTCGTCTGCAGTGCCGCGCACACAAACAGTGCCACCGCGTAGCAGACCCATTTCAGGATCTGGCTGCGGCTGCGCATGCGGCGTGATTCCATACAAATGCGCCCCCTTAATAGTCGGTAATAACGAATACGTGCTTGACCGTGCGCGGGTCTGCACCCGGGCGCACCACTGCAATGGAAGATTTGCCGCTGACTTCCGGCTCCACCTTCTGCACGGTTCCCACCAGCAGATCCGGCGGGAACACTCCGCCAAGACCGGTGGTGATCACCTGATCGCCCATCTTCGTCTCAGTGGCGCGTTCCAGATTGGTCAGCACGCACAGGCCGTCACCGGCATAATCGGTGCTGCCATTGATAATGCCGTTTTCCCGCGTGCGGGATACCACGCCCGCAGCGCTGAAGCTGGGGTGCAGAATGGTCATCACCTTGCAGCTGGTGGTGTCGGCTTCCACCACCATGCCGATCAGATAGCCCTTATCGCTGATCACGGCATCGTTCACGGCTGCGCCGTTCACCGTGCCGCAGTCCAGCGTAAAGCCTCCGAACTCATCCAGCGGGTCGCGACCGATCACAAAGGCAGAAATATAGCTTGCTTCGGTGTTGGAATCCTGAATGCGGGCCAGCGCCTTGTAGGCTTCGTTTTCCGCCTTGATGCGGTCATAGTCCACGATCTGCTGGCGCAGCTCAGCATTCTCCGCTTCCAGCTGTTCGTTCTGTTCCATGACCTCATCGATGCTGGTGTATTTTTCCCACACCGAGCCAATGCCGCCGCTCAGTGCCGATGTGACCTTCTGGAGCGGCATCAGCACCACGCCCAGCAGTTCCTGCGGGGCAGCAGTCAGCCGTCCGTTGGCACCGGCATAGGCCATAATGCCCACCAGAAACACCGCCACGGCTACCAGTATCTTAAATTTCCATGTGTCAAAAAAATCCTTCAAGGGAGTACCCTCCTGTTTCGGGTGGATGCCATGCCATAAGAAAAGCGCGGACAGCCCTGCCATCCGCGCAAGAGACATTGTTTGCAGCGGAAATCAGCGCAGACGCTGCGCAAAAGAGCCTTTTTCCGCAAGTGTGGGCCTTGCCCGTGTTACATGTGGCCGCCGTCGGTGTCCAGCACGTCATGCAGGACATCCACATGATCCAGCACCGCACCGGCACCCTTAGCCACGCAGTCCAGCGGGTCTTCCGCAATGTGTACGTCGATGCCGGTCTCGCTTTGGATCAGCTGATCCAGACCGCGCAGCAGTGCGCCGCCGCCGGTCAGGGTGATGCCGCGGTCGATGATATCCGCACTCAGCTCCGGCGGGGTGCGCTCCAGCGTTTCCTTGATGGCGCTGGTGATCTTGACCAGACATTCCAGCAGAGCTTCGCGCACATCCTCCGAGTGGACGACGATGTTCTTGGGCAGGCCGTCCACGAGGTTACGGCCCTTGATCTCCATGGTCATTTCGGGGTCCAGCGCATAGGCGGAGCCGATCTCGATCTTGATCTGCTCTGCGGTGCGCTCACCGATCAGCAGGTTGTACTTGCGCTTGATGAAGGCGATGATGGCCTGATCGAACATATCAC
>ERZ1027076.202-NODE-202-length-23351-cov-5.270304_pt1 | contig 23351 bp, 18 predicted proteins | sample MGYA00519416_ERZ1027076 | MGnify/ENA primary metagenome ERZ1027076 (study PRJEB26926, sample SAMN06164525) | human gut metagenome | biome: ENVO:00009003; feature: ENVO:2100002; material: ENVO:00002003 | host: Homo sapiens | place: USA | collected 2012 ... | reverse complement strand
TCTACACCTATTAAGTCGTCGGCAGCGTCAGATGTGTATAAGAGACAGCCTCCGGATGCTGCACCTGAAACTGCTTGATCATCGGCGGCAGCCAGTTGACCGCCACGCTCTTGAACGTCGCAATGCGGATCGTGCCGCCGGCGCGCTCGCGCACCTCCTGGATGCGGCCGCGCAGGTGCGCATCCGCCGCGCACACCTGCTGCACGGCCGGCAGCAGCGCCTTGCCCGCCGGGGTCAGGTGCACGCCGCCGCGGTTGCGTACCAGCAGGGGAAAGCCGCAGTCGCGCTCGAGCCCCGCCAGCAGCTGCGTCAGCGCCGACTGGGACACGCCCAGCGCCTGTGCCGCGGCCGACACGCTCGCGCACTCCACCGTTTTTAAAAACGCCTCATATTGCCGCAGTGTCACACGTACCCGCTCCTTGTCCGAACTTTATCGCTTAAAATAAGATTATCTTATATTATACGCGCGGTTTCCAAAAAGTCAAGCGCAGAAATTTTCCCTGATATTGCAGCGGAAACGCCGCTTTTTTCCCGAAAAGTATGAAGAAATTGTTGACACGGCGGGGAAAGTGGCGTATCATACACACATATTGTTTTTACGGGAATTATATAAGGTTTCCTAATGAAAGGGGCAAAACATCATGGGCACTGCTTCGAGCGGTGAATGGATCGCCATATTACTGTATTTCGCGCTGGTCATCGGCGTCGGCGTGTATTTCTTCTTCCGTGACCGCCATCAGGAGGGCGAGAAGGAGTACTTCCTCGGCGGCCGCAGCATGGGCGGCTGGGTCGCGGCGCTGTCTGCCGGCGCGTCGGACATGAGCGCATGGGTGCTCATGGGCCTGCCCGGCTCGATCTATCTGTACGGCATCGGCAAGGTGTGGATCTCCGTCGGCCTGCTCATCGGCACGGTCTGCGCGTGGATCTTCGTCGCGCCGCGTCTGCGCCGGTACTCCATCCGCGCGAACGACTCGATCACCATCCCGCAGTTTCTCACCAACCGCTTCCTGTCCAAGAACAAGGGCCTGCAGATCATCTCGGCCATCGTGTTCGTCGTGGTCTACTGCGTTTACAGCGCCTCGAGCATTTCGGCCTGCGGCACGCTGTTCAACACCGTCACGGGCATGAGCGCCAAGACGGCCATGATCATCGCCACGGCCATCATCCTCGTGTATGTGTTCCTCGGCGGCTTCAACGCCGTGTGCTGGACGGACTTCTTCCAGGGCATGCTCATGCTTGCCGCGCTCATGCTCACGCCGATCCTCGCGCTGTTCGTCATGAAGGGTGCAGACTTTGTCGCACCGGTCATGGCCGTTCCGGAAAACTACTATAATGTGCTCTCCGGCGGCGGCTTCAACTGGAAGAGCATGTCGGATATCATTTCCGGTCTTGGCTGGGGCCTGGGCTACTTCGGCATGCCGCACATCCTTGTGCGCTATCTGTCCATCAAGTCCGAGCATGAGATGCGCAAGAGCCAGATCATCGGCTGCAGCTGGATCGTGCTCATTCTGGCCATGTCCGCCGTCGTCGGCCTGATCGGCCGTGAGTTCCTCGGCGAGATCGACAACGAGAACCTCGTCTTTGTGCACATGGTGCGCCGCCTGTTCCCGGCGTTCATCTCCGGCGTGCTTCTCTCGGCCATTCTGGCCGCGGCCATGAGCACGGCCGACTCCCAGCTGCTGGCGAGCAGCAGCGCCTTCGCCTCCGATATCTATAAGCCGGTCATCCGCAAGGACGCCACCGACCACGAGATGCAGTGGGCGGGCCGCATCATCGTCATCCTCATCTCCGTCGTCGCGTACTTCATCGCGGCTGACCCGAACTGCGGCGGCATCATGGCGCTCGTCGAGTGCGCATGGGCGGGCTTCGGTTCCGCGTTCGGCCCGGTCATCCTGCTCTCGCTCTACTGGCGCCGCCTGACGTATTCCGGCGCGGTCGCGGGCGTGTGCGTGGGCTTTGCGGTCGACGCTTTGTGGTATGCGTTCCTGTCCACGCCGACCGGCCTGTATGAGATCATCCCCGGCTTCCTGTGCGGCCTGATCGCGGCGGTCGTCGTGTCGCTGTGCAGCAAGGCCCCGTCGAAAGAGGTCACGGACCTGTTCGACCGCGCCTTCGAGCCCACGGACTGAAACAAAATCGTGCCTGACAGCCGTCCCTCTCCGGAGGGACGGCTTTTTGCACATTTTCACCAAAATGTCCTGCGTGATACTTGACATCGGGGCAGGGAATCTGTATTATCTAATGGTAAAAGGAAACGGTATTAGTGAAATATCCATTTTTTCACCCGGCCGCAGCCGGAGAAACGGAGCGAACCGATCATGGATTTTTTTGAACAGATCGCGCGCGAACAGGTGCGCGCGATGATCCTCAACCACGCGCGCCGCGAGGACCTCAGCCAGATCTTTTCACAGGGCGAGATGCGCCTGCTCGGCTGCCTCAATGCCGGGGCGGACGGCCGTACGGCCGGCGAGCTGAGCACGCTGCTCGACCTGAGCACGGCGCGCATCGCGGCCATGCTCAACAATCTCGAGCGCAAGGGCGCGATCACCCGCGCGCGCGACACGGCCGACCGCCGGCGCGTCGTCGTGCGCCTGACCGAGCAGGGGCGGCACGAGGTGCAGACGTCGCTCGACGAGGCAGTCGCGTGCCTGTCGGAGGTCTACCGCCGCATGGGCGAGGCGGACACGCGCGAGCTGCTGCGCCTGAGCGACCGGGCGGGGGAGATCGCCCAGCAGATCTATGAAGAGCAGAAGGAGGACGCGCCATGCGGGTGCTGAAATACCTGCGCGGGCACATCCCGGCCGTGGCGCTGATCGTGCTGCTGCTCGTGGCGCAGTCGTTTTGCGAGCTGTCGCTGCCGGCGTACACGAGCCGCATCGTGGACACCGGCATCCAGAGCGGCGGCATCGAATATGCCGCGCCCCTCGCGCTCACGGACAAGACCATGGACGGCGTGCGCCTGTTTTTGTCGGATGACGACGCCGCCGCGGTCAGCGCCGCCTACACGGATGCCGACGGCGTCTGGACGATCAACGACACGGCGCAGCTGCCGGAGCTGGAGGGCATCTTCATCCGGCCGCTGGTCATGTATGCCCGCCTGTCGGAGCAGGGGGCGAACACCGTGCTCGCCCTGCGCCAGCAGATGCAGGGCGGCCTCATCACGCACGAGGAGATCCTCGCGCGCGGCGAGGAAGCGCTCAGCGGCATGGGCACGCTCACCGACAGCGTCCTGCACAGCGCGGCCGTGCAGTTTCTCAAGACGGAGTACGCCGTCGCGGGCCTGAATGTCAACCACATCCGCAACAGCTACCTGCTGCGCACCGGCGGGAAAATGCTCCTGCTCACGCTCGGCATGATCGCGGCGGCCGTGCTCTGCAATTTTGTCGGCGCGCGGATGTCTGCCGCCATCGGGCGCGACCTGCGCGCGCAGGTGTTCCGCAAGGTGCTGTCGTTCTCGTCCGCCGAGATGGACAAGTTCTCGACGGCCTCGCTCATCACGCGCACCACGAACGACGTCACGCAGATCCAGGCGGTGTGCGTGCTGATCGTGCGCGTCGTGCTCTATGCGCCGGTCATCGGCCTCGGCGGCATTATCATGGTCGCGCGTACGAAAACCGGCCTCGGCTGGATCATCGCGCTGGCCGTCGCGGCGATGCTGCTGCTCGTCGGCGTGCTCATGAAGATCGCCATGCCGCAGTTTCGCACCATGCAGCAGCGCGTGGACGACGTCAACCTCGTCAGCCGCGAGGTGCTGACCGGTCTGCCGGTCATCCGCGCGTTCCACCGCGAGCGGCACGAGGAGGAACGCTTCGACACCGCGAGCGCGGCGCTCATGAAAACGCAGCTGTTCGTCAACCGGACCATGGCGTTCATGGGCCCGGTCATGACGCTCATCATGTACGGCGTCACGGTCATGATCGAGTGGTTCGGCGCGAAAAGTATCAACGCCGGCAATATGCAGATCGGCGACATGATCGCCTTTTCGACCTACGCCTCGCTCATCATCATGGCCTTCATGATGATCACGATCGTGGCGGTGCTCCTGCCGCGCGCCGAGGTCTCGGCCACGCGCGTGGACGAGATCCTGCGCACGCGCGCGAGCGTGCGCGACCCGCGCAGCCCCGAGCCCGTGCCCGCGGACGCGACCGTCACGTTCGACCACGTGTCGTTCCGCTATCCCGGCGCGGAGGACGACGTGCTGCACGACATCAGCTTCACGGCGCGGCCCGGCGAGGTCACGGCCATCGTCGGCTCGACTGGCTGCGGCAAATCGACGCTGCTGAATCTCATTCCGCGCTTTTACGATGCGACCGGCGGCACGGTCAGCATCGGCGGCGTGAACGTGCGCCGCCTGCACCAGACCGACCTGCGCGCCATGCTCGGCTACGTGCCGCAAAAGGGCGTGCTCTTCACGGGCGACATTCTCTCGAACCTCGAGTTTGGCGGCGACGTCTCGGAGGCCGACGCCATCCGCGCCGCCGCCACGGCGCAGGCCGAGGACTTCATCTGGTCGCGGCCGCACCACTTCCTCACGCCGGTGGCGCAGGGCGGGGCGAACGTGTCCGGCGGGCAGCGGCAGCGCCTGTCCATCGCGCGCGCCATCGCCAGACACCCGCAGGTGTACCTGTTTGACGACAGCTTTTCCGCGCTCGACTATCAGACGGATGCCGCGCTGCGTCAGGCGCTGGCCAAACAGACGCACGACGCTACGGTCATCATCGTGGCGCAGCGCCTGAGCACGATCCTGCACGCGGATCAGATCCTCGTGCTCGACGGCGGGCGCATCGTCGGCCGCGGCACGCACAGCGCGCTGCTGCGCAGTTGCGAGACCTACCGCGAGATCGCGCTCAGCCAGCTCAGCGCCGCGGAACTCGGAGAGGAGGGGTGACCATGGCGGGTCCCAGACGCGGACCGGGCCGCATCCCGGAAAAACCGAAAAACTTCAAAGGCACGATCACGAAGCTCTTCCGCTGCCTCGGCCGCTACCGGCTGCCGCTTGTGCTTGTGCTCGTGCTCGCACTGGCGAGCACGGCCTTCGGCATCGTCGGGCCGAAGATCCTCTCGACGGCCACGACGGAGCTGGCCACCGGCCTTGGGCGCAAGCTCTCGGGCCTCGGCGGCATTGACTTCGGCAAGATCGGCAAGATCCTGCTGACCGTGCTCGCGCTCTATCTCGTCAGCGCGGCGTGCAGCTTCTTCCAGTCGTGGATCCTCGCCGGCATCACGCAGAAGCTCGCCTACCGCCTGCGCGGCGAGATCAGCGCCAAGATCCACCGCATGCCCATGCGCTACTTCGAGCGCAACACCGTCGGCGACGTGCTCTCGCGCATCACCAACGACGTCGACACCATGTCCTCCGGCATGGCGCAGTCGGTCACGCAGCTTGTCACGAACGTCACCATGCTCGTCGGCGTGCTGGTCATGATGCTGCGCATCAGCTGGCTCATGACGCTCATCGCGCTCATCGTGCTGCCGGTCACGGGCGTGCTCACGGGCCGGATCGTCAAGCGCAGCCAGCGCTATTTTGTCGCCCAGCAGAAGAACCTCGGCGATATCAACGGCAAGGTCGAGGAGACTTACGCCGGGCACAACGTCATCTGCGCCTTCAACCGCGAGGGCGCGACACAAAAGGAGTTTGACGCCATCAACGCGCGGCTCTACCGCTCGGCGTGGAAGAGCCAGTTCCTGTCCGGGCTCATGTCGCCGGTGACGACGTTTGTCAGCAAGCTCGGCTACGTGTGCGTGGTCGTGCTCGGCGGCTCGCTCGCCGCGCGCGGCACCATCACGATCGGCGACATTCAGGCATTTCTCAACTACATGGCGAACTTCACGCAGCCGATCACGCAGCTGGCGCAGATCAGCACTCAACTGCAGACCATGGCGGCCGCGGCTGAGCGCGTGTTCGCCTTCCTCGACGAGGCGGAAGAGCCGGCCGACCCCGCGCTGCCCGCCCCGGCGGAGCACATCCGCGGCGACGTGTCGTTCCGGCACGTGCGCTTCGGCTACGATCCCGCGCAGCCGGTCATCCATGACTGGAGCTGCGACGTGCCGGCAGGCAGGACCGTTGCCATCGTCGGCCCGACCGGCGCCGGCAAGACCACGATGGTCAAGCTGCTCATGCGCTTTTACGATGTCGACGCCGGCGCGATCTTCGTCGACGGGCGCGACGTGCGCGACTATGCGCGCGGCGACCTGCGGCGCGCCTTCGGCATGGTGCTGCAGGACACGTGGCTCTTTAAGGGCACAATCATGGAAAACATCCGCTACGGCCGCCCCGAGGCGACGGACGCCGAGGTCATCGCGGCGGCAAAGGCCGCGCGCGCCGACGCCTTCATCCGCACGCTGCCCGGCGGCTACCAGATGGAGCTCAACGAGGAGGCGACGAACGTCTCCCAGGGACAAAAGCAGCTGCTGACGATCGCACGCGCCGTGCTGGCAAACGCCCCCATTCTCATTCTCGATGAGGCGACCAGCTCGGTCGACACCCGCACCGAGCAGCTCATCCAGGAGGCGATGGATCACCTCATGCGCGGCCGCACGAGCTTTGTCATCGCGCACCGCCTGAGCACCATCCGCAATGCCGACTGTATCCTCGTCATGCGCGACGGCAACATCGTCGAGCAGGGCACGCACAGCGAACTGCTCGCGCGCGGCGGGTTCTATGCCGCGCTCTACAACAGCCAGTTCGAGGACGTGGTCGCGTAAAATATTCGGTGTTATGACAACCAAAACCGCGCAGGAATGCTGATTCCTGCGCGGTTTTCCCATTCAAATACGATGTTATGTAAACAGAAAAGCAAAATATACAGTTATGGTAACTGCATTATGAAAACCAAATACTTAGAAAATGCTTATAATTTCAGCAAGAATGATGAAATATAATTGAATTATGTAAACTGAATTATGTAAATGCAACGGAGCGACATGGGTGCTTGCGCTATTTCAGTTATGGAAACAGGATTATGACAACCAAAATTAAGAAAAAATATTGATATTTCAGTATATTTTTATATTTATTTATCATTTATGTAAATATCATTATGTAAACATATCGCATAATAACCAGCCCCGCGCAAAGATTCTCGCGCGGGGCTGGGGAGCCTGGTGTATTTTCCGGTGGCTTTCCGGCGCGCTCGACTGCGGCGCGCCAAGGCCGCCCCTTCGGTGCGGCGCGCTGCGGCTGTCCGGCCGGCCTTGGCGCGGCCGTGTGCCGGGGTGCGCTGCGTACCCGCCGCACACCCCGGCAGCCTTATGCGTACTCGACCTTGATGGTGTTCGTGTTGCCGCTGCGGCCGTTGATGATGCCGCCGGTGATGATGACCTTGTCGCCCTTTTCGAGCTGCATCACCTGCCGGCTGACCTGCAGCGCGTGGTAAAACAGCACGTCGGTGCTCTCGTACACCTCGCTCATGACGGGCGTGATGCCCCATGAGAGGGCGAGCTTGCGGTAGGCGCGCTCGTTCGTGGTCAGGCCGATGATGTCCGTCGGGCCGCGGAAGCGCGAGATCAGCCGCGCGGTGCGCCCCGTGATGGAGCAGACGGTGATGACCTTCGCGCCGATGTCGATGGCCATGCCGCACGTGGCGTGGCTGATGGCGTCGAGCGTGTCGTGGATCTCAAACTGCGTCTTGGGGAAACGTTTGGCGTAGTTGATGTGCGCCTCGGTGTATTCGGCGATGCGGGCCATGGCGCTCAGCGCCTCGACGGGGTGCTCGCCCGCGGCCGTCTCGCCGGAGAGCATGATGGCGCTCGTGCCGTCGTAGACGGCGTTGGCCACGTCGGCGATCTCGGCGCGGGTGGGGCGGATGTTGTGCGTCATGCTCTCGAGCATTTCGGTCGCGGTGATGACGCGCTTGCCAAGCAGGCGGCACTTGCCGATGAGCTCCTTCTGGATGCTCGGCAGCTCCTCATACGGCACCTCGACGCCCATGTCGCCGCGGGCGATCATGATGCCGGTGCACTCGGTGAAGATCTCCTCGATGTTGTCGATGCCGGGCTGATTCTCGATCTTGGCGATGACGGAGATGTCCTCGCCGCCGTTGGCGCGCAGGAAGGCGTTGAGGTCGGCCAGGTCCTGCTTGCGCGACACGAAGGACGCGGCCACGAAGTCCACGTCGTTTTCGATGCCGAAGAGCAGGTCGCTCTTGTCCTGCTCGCTCAAAAACGTCTGCTTGAGCACCTTGTTCGGGAAGCTCATGCTCTTGCGGTCCGAGAGCACGCCGCCGGCGGTGACGCGGCAGATGACGTCCGTGTCGGTCGTGGCGGTGACGGTCAGGGCGATGAGCCCGTCGTTGACGAGCACGGTGTCGCCCGGCTCGAGATCCTGCGCAAGCCCGGCGTAGCTCACGGACACGCGCTCGGCGCTGCCGGTGACAGGTTCGGTCGTGAATGTGAACGTGTCGCCGTTGTGCAGCTCGATCTTCCCGCCCTCGAACGTGCCGATGCGGTACTCCGGGCCCTTCGTGTCGAGCATGATGGCGATGGGCAGGTCGAGCTCCGCGCGCAGCTTTTTGATCCGGTCAATGCGCACCTGGTGCTCGGCGTGCGTGCCGTGGGAAAAGTTCAGGCGCGCGACGTTCATGCCCGCGAGCATCATGGCGCGCAGCGTCTCCTCGCTGTCGCAGGCGGGGCCGATGGTGCAGACGATCTTCGTTTTTCTCATATCCGACTCCCTCTCCGCATGTTGCGGTTTACTTTTTCTTCTTGCCGAACCAGCGGCGCTCCTTGCGGTTGCGGCCCTCGGGCTCGTCAGCGGCGGTGATGTTCCGGGCGGCCTCGGCCACGGCGTCGGCGTCAAAGTCGACGCCCATTTCGGCCGCGGTGTTGCGCATCTGATCAAAGAACTCGAGCTGGGCCTTGAGCGTCTGGAGCATTTCGCGCGTGAGCGCAAGGCCGCTGCCGACGCCGGGGTCGATGATGATGCCGGTGTCGTTCGAGGAGAGCACGAGCGGGGCGTAGTCCTTCACGCCGAGCTCGACGCTGCCCATGTTGCGCCACTGCAGCAGGCGCGCGCGGTCGGTGAACGCGCAGAAGAACGTGCGCCCGTCGTCGGTGCGCACCTTGCCGAACTGCAGGTGCTGCTGGCCGTCGGCCGGGGCAGCTTCGCCCTCGGGCCGCTGGGCGGGGAAGAACAGCGGCGCCGCGATCATGGTCGCGGCCAGGCGCTGGAAGTTCTCCTTCGAGGCGTTGATCTTGCACGCGTCGAGCGCGTCGCGCAGATCCTCGGCCAGCGCGGCGCGCATGGCCTGCTCGGGCGTGCGCTCGCTGAGCTCGATGTGGAAATCGGGGTAGGCCACGCGCAGCATGTCCAGCGCGGTGCTCAGGCCCTGCACGTCTTCGTCGGGGCGGTCGTTGGCGGCCACGACGAACAGGCGCGGGCGGTGATTGGCGCTGCGGTCGACGATGCCGGAGGCGTAGAGCTCCTCGAGCTTCGTCTGGATGCACAGGGCGATGCAGTTGGGGCGCTCGCTCGTGGCGGTCACGGCGATGGCGTAGGTCTCGTCGCCGTCCTGCACGGGCATTTTCGCCGCTTCGAGAATGTGCGGGCGGCCGAGACCGTAGGCGGCCTCGGCCTTGTGCTGCTCGCGCTCGGCGTCGGTCATGTCGTCGATGTTGTCCGGCTCCGTGTAGGCGCCGGCGGCCAGCAGCTCCGCCACGGCCTTGCGGCGGATGTCCTGAATGCCGAGCAGCTGCATGGCGCGCGAGCGGTCGGCGGCGACGTGGTCGTACAGATCGTTAAAATTACTCATATGCTTCCTTCCCGGGGCCCTGGGCGCCCCTTGGTTTTCTTTGCCGCCATTATAACACACCCCGCGCCAAATGCAAAGCGCCGATTCACCGCGGCAGATTGCACAAACATTGCCGTAGGGCGCAAAAAAATTTTCTTGCCGCAGATCGCCGGTTTCTCTTTGCAAGCGGCAAAAATGTTGCTATAATGATTTTGTATGAAAACTTGGGTTTTGGCGTCCGCACGCAGGACGCGGAGATTTTCAAAAAGAGAGGAAGTTACGATATGATTCCACACGGCAAAGAGATCAAGGTGTTCACCGGCTCGTCCAACCCCGACCTGGCGGACATGATCTGCAAGAACCTCGGCATCTCCCTGGGCAAGAGCACGGTCACGGCGTTTGCCGACGGCGAGTGCTCCATCTCCATCAACGAGCCCGTCCGCGGCGTGGACGTGTTCATCGTGCAGAGCACCTGCAAGCCGGTCAATGACAGCCTCATGGAGCTGCTGGTCATGATCGACGCAATGAAGCGTGCCTCCGCCGGCCGCATCACCGCCGTCATCCCGTATTTCGGCTATGCCCGGCAGGACCGCAAGGCCAAGGCCCGCGACCCGATCTCGGCCAAGCTCGTGGCGAACCTGCTCACCGTCGCCGGGGCCGACCGTGTGCTGACCATGGACCTGCACGCAGCGCAGATCCAGGGCTTCTTTGATATCCCGGTGGACAACCTTTACGGTGCGCCGCTGTTTGCCACGCACTACCTGCGCCGCTTCGGCTACGGCCGCGAGGACATGGTCGTCGTCTCGCCGGACGTCGGCAGCGTGGCGCGCGCGCGTTCCTTCGCCATGAAGATGGGCCTCGGCCTCGCCATCGTGGATAAGCGCCGCGAAAAGGCCAACAGCTCCGAGGTCATGAACATCATCGGCAGCGTCGAGGGCAAGACCTGCCTGCTGCTCGACGACATGGTCGACACGGCCGGCAGCCTGTGCGGCGCGGCCAAGGCCATCGTTGAGGTCGGCGGCGCGAAGGAAGTGTATGCCTGCGCGTCCCACGGCGTGCTCTCCGGCCCGGCCATCGACCGCATCAACGACAGCGTCATCGACGAGCTGCTCCTGCTCGATTCCATTCCGTATCCGAAGGACAAGCCGGCCTGCGACAAGATCCACTATCTGCCCGTCGCACCGATGTTCGCCGAGGCCATCAACCGCATCTATGAAGAGATGAGCATCTCCTCGCTGTTCGAGTGATGTTTTTTTCCGATCACGGCGGCGTGCAGTGGCTGGTCGTGTTTCTCGGCAACCCGGGGCTGAAGTATCAGAATACACGGCACAACGCGGGCTTTCTCACGGCGAACGTCGTGGAAAAGGACTGCGGCGTGCACATCGACCGGCTGCGCTTTCACGCGCTCACGGCACAGGCGGAGCTCGGCGGGCAGAAGGTCCTGCTCATGAAGCCGCAGACGTTTATGAACAACTCCGGCGAGGCCGTGGCGCCGGCGGCAAAGTTTTATAAAGTGCCGCCGGAGCATATCCTGGTCGTGTCGGACGAGATCCACCTGCAGCCGGGCCGCCTGCGCATCCGCACGAAGGGCTCGGCCGGCGGGCACAACGGGCTCAAGAGCATCATTGCCTGCCTCGGCACGGACGCCTTTCCCCGCATCCGCATCGGCGTCGGCGCGCCCCCGCACCCGGACTATGACATGCCCGACTGGGTGCTTGGCACGTTCCGCGGCGAGGACAAGACCGCCATGGACGACGCGGCCGTGCGCGCGGCCGAGGCCTGCGCGGTCTACATCCGCGACGGGGCGGACCGCGCCATGAGCCGCTTTAACTGAACACCTGTCAGGGGTTTCCCACGTCCACTGGAACCGCCGCAGCCGACCGTGGGGGCATTGCCGCCGGGCCGCACGCGAAACCGGTCGAGGCGCGGGAGGCCCCTGATCTATTCGCAACTGGAGAAAAGGAGGAGCGCATCCCTTGAAAAAACACTGTATCGCCATGCTGCTCGCGGGCGGGCAGGGCTCGCGGCTGTATGCCCTCACGGCGAAGGTCGCCAAGCCCAGTCTCCCGTTCGGCGGCAAGTACCGCATCATCGACTTCCCGCTGTCCAACTGCGCCAACTCCGGCATCGACACCGTCGGCGTACTCACGCAGTACCAGCCCCTGCTGCTCAACCGCTACATCGGCAGCGGCCAGGCATGGGACCTCGACAGCATCGACGGCGGCGTGTACATCCTGCCCCCGTATCAGAGCGCGGGGGAGCGCGGGTCGTGGTTTTCCGGCACGGCCAACGCCATCTATCAGAACATGGACTTCATCGAGATGTATGACCCCGACTGCGTGCTCATCCTCTCGGGCGACCATGTGTACAAAATGGACTATGACAGGATGCTCCGCGCGCATGAGCAGGCCGGCGCGGCCTGCACGATCTCGGTCATCCAGGTGTCGATGGACGAGGCCTCGCGCTTCGGCATCATGAACGTCGGGCCGGACGGCTTCATCGAGGAATTTGAGGAAAAGCCCGCCCACCCGAAGAGCGACCTTGCGAGCATGGGCATCTACATCTTCGACTGGAAGGTGCTGCGCAGGTATCTGATCGAGGACGAGGCCGACCCCAACTCCGACAAGGACTTCGGCAAGAACATCATCCCCAAGATGCTCGCCGCCGGGGAAAAGCTCCTGCCGTACCGGTTCGAGGGCTACTGGCGCGACGTCGGCACGATCGTCAGCCTCTGGGACGCGAACATGGATATGCTCTCGCCCACGCTCATCAATCTCTATGACCCGAAGTGGCCCATCCGCGCCAAGAGCCCCATCCGCCCGCCGCACAGCATCGGCCGGCAGGCGGAGGTCGTGCACTCGATTATCACCGAGGGCTGCACGATCGAGGGCCATGTGGAAAACTCCGTGCTCTCCAACTCCGTCACCGTCGGCGCGGGCGCGCGCGTGCTCTACAGCATCCTGCACCCCGGTGTCGTCGTGGAGCCGGGCGCCGTGGTGGAGTATGCCATCCTCGGCGAGGGCACGGTCGTCGGCGCGGGCGCGCACGTCGGTGCGCAGCCGGACGGGACGGACGCCTGGTGCGTCGCCACGGTCGGCCCGGACGTGGCGGTGCCCGCCGGGGCAACGGTCCCGGCCGGGGCCATGATCTATGACGGAGCGGAGGTGCACGCATGAGCAAGGTACACGGCATCGTTTACGCATATCACAGCTCCCCGCGGCTCGGGGACCTGACGCGCTACCGCACGAACGCATCGCTGCCGTTTTGCGGGCGCTACCGGCTGATCGACTTTGCGCTCTCGTCGCTCTCGAACGCGGGCGTGCACAGCGTCGGCGTCATCATGCAGCGGGACTATCAGTCCCTGCTCGACCACCTCGGCAGCGGCAAGGCGTGGGATCTGTCGCGCCGCAGCGGCGGGCTGCACCTGCTGCCGCCGTTCGGCGTCAATACGCGCGGCGACTATACCGGCACGGCCGAGGCGCTCAACGCGGTCATTTCCTACGTGCGCAATATTCCGGAGTCGGAGATCGTGCTCATGCCGGCGGACATCGTCTGCAATCTCGACCTTGCCGCCGCCATCGCGCAGCATGACGCCTCCGGCTGCGGCATCACGGCCATCTGCCGCGGCGGCGCCGTCACAGGGGAGCACCACCGCTACCTCACGGACGCGCACGGCCGCGTCACGAAGCTCATCACGAGCGCGTCGGCCGGCACGGGCGTCGCCGCCATGGAGATCTACATCGTCAATAAGGACGTCCTGCTCTCAATCCTCGATTTCTGCGCGCAGGAAAACCGCTTCCACTTCCACCGCGACGGGCTGTTTGAATACCTCGGCCGCGGCGGCACGATGGACGTATTCCTGCACACGGGCTACGCCGTGCGCGTGGACGCGGTCGCGGACTATTTTGCTGCCAGCATGGATATGCTCGATCCGGACGCGCGCGCATCGCTCTTCCCGGCTGACCGCCCGGTGCGCACGAAGGAGCGCGCGGACGTGAGCACGTACTACGGCGAGCACGCGCACGTGGAAAACTGCCTTGTGGCCGACGGCTGCTTCATCGAGGGCACGGTCACGGACTGCATCCTGTTTCGCGGCGTGCGCGTCGCGCGCGGGGCGCATCTGAGCCGCTGCATCGTCATGCAGGACACCTGCATCGCGGCGGACGCCATTTTGCAGTACGCCATCGCGGACAAAAACGTCCGCATCGGCCCGGCCGTCACGCTCACCGGCTGCGAGGCCCTGCCGATCGTGATCCCCAAGGGCAGCGAGCTCTGACCCGAACGAACCCAGAAAAGGAAGATTCGATTTTATGCCAATGACCAATCAGATTTCCCGCGATGAGCTGCGCGGCGCCATTGCCGACAAGCTCAGCGCACACTTCGGCGTCACGGCCGAGAACGCGACCGATGAGCAGGTCTTTCAGGCTGCGGCCATCGTCATCCGCGAGATCCTCTCGCGCCTGCACACGTTCGACAGCCGCACCGCGCCCGAGCGCGAGGTGCACTACCTGTCGATGGAGTTTCTCATGGGGCGCTCCCTGATGAAGGACGCGTTCAACCTCGGCATCGGCGACGCGCTCATCGGCGCGCTCGAGGATCTCGGCCGCAGCGCTGCCGACATCTTTGAGACCGAGCCGGACGCCGGCCTCGGCAACGGCGGCCTCGGCCGCCTCGCCGCGTGCTATATGGACAGCCTCGCCACCGAGGGCATCCCCGCCACGGGCTATTCGCTGTGCTACGAGCTGGGCATCTTCCGGCAGCGCATCGTCGACGGCCGCCAGACCGAGGTCGCGGACAACTGGCGCACGGCCGCGTCGAGTTGGCTCGTGCCGTGCCATGAGGACACGGTCGAGGTGCGCTTCGGCGGCCGCGTCGAGCCGCACTGGGACGCCTACGGCCACTACCACGGCGAGCTGCACGGCTATGAGAGCGTGCTGGCCGTGCCGCGCGATATGCTCATCGCCCCGTATGGCGACGGGCGCGTCAACACCCTCCGCCTCTGGGAGGCGCACAGCCCGAACGACCTCGACATGTATCTCTTCGCCGCCGGCAGCTATGTCCAGAGCCTCGAGCAGCGCACGATGGCCGAGGTCATCACGAAGGTGCTCTACCCGGCGGACGACCACATCGAGGGCAAGACCCTGCGCATCCGCCAGCAGTATTTCTTCGTCTCCGCGACGGCGCAGAGCATCCTGCGCGCCCACCGCGCGCGCTACGGCACGGTGCGCAACTTTGCCGAGCACCACGTCATCCAGATCAACGACACGCACCCGACGCTCATCATCCCCGAGCTCATGCGCCTGCTGCTCGATGACGACGGCCTCGGCTGGGACGAGGCGTGGGATATCGTCACCGCCTGCGTCAACTATACGAACCATACCGTCATGTCCGAGGCGCTCGAGACGTGGCCGCAGGGCCTCATCCAGAGCCAGCTGCCGCGCGTGTGGGAGATCATCTGCGAGATCAACCGCCGCTGGTGCGACGAGCTGCGCGCCCGCTTCGGCGACGATGTGCGCGTGGGGCGAAACCTCATCATCGCGGACGGCTGCGTGCACATGGCAAACCTCTGCCTTGCCGCGTGTAAGACCATCAACGGCGTTTCTGCCCTGCATGGGGAGATTTTGCGCCGCGACCTCTTCCGCGATGTCTGCGCGCTCAACCCCAGCCGCTTCACCTATGTCACAAACGGCATCGACCACCGCCGCTGGCTCGCCCAGTGCAACCCCGGCCTGCACGCGCTCGTGTGCGACGTGCTCGGCAGCGATCGCTACCTCCTGCACCCAGAGGAGCTCGCGGGTCTGGAGCGCGCGGCGGACGACCCCGCCGTGCTCGCCCGTCTCGAGGAGATCAAGGCGCTCAACAAGCAGCGGCTGGCCGCGTGGGTGTTCCGCACCGACGGCTTCTCGCTCAACAGCGACGCGATCCTCGACGTGCAGGTCAAGCGCCTGCACGAGTATAAGCGCCAGCTTCTGTGCGCCATGCGCATCACGCAGCTGCAGCTCATGCTGCACGACGACCCGGATCAGCCCTTCCAGCCGCGCACGTTCCTGTTTGCGGCCAAGGCCGCGCCCGGCTACGCGACGGCCAAGCGCATCATCCAGCTGCTGTGCTCGCTCGCGGCCGATGTGAATGCCGACCCCGTCTGCCGCGGGAAGCTGCAGGTGTATTTCCTGCCGAACTACCGTGTCTCCGCCGCCGAGATGCTCATGCCCGCCGCGCAGGTGTCCGAGCAGATCTCGACCGCCGGCAAGGAGGCCAGCGGCACCGGCAACATGAAGCTCATGATGAACGGCGCCGTCACGATCGGCACGCTCGACGGTGCGAACGTCGAGATGTTCGAGCAGCTCGGCGCGGACAATATGTTCCTCTTCGGCCTGCATGCCGACGAGGCCGAGGCCCTGCGCGCCGCGGGCTACGACCCGCAGGCGTACGTCCGCCGCAGCCCGTGGCTGGGCCGCGTGCTCGAGCGCATGAGCCGCGGCTATGCCGACGGCGAGAGTTATGCCGACCTCGTCAGCAGCCTGCTCTACGGCGGCGACCCGTACCTGCTCCTCGCCGACTTTGATGATTACGCCGCCACGCATGAGCGGCTGTACGCCGCGATCGCAGACTCCGCCGCGCGCGCGCGTCTGTCGCTCGTCAACATTGCCCGCAGCGGCATTTTCGCCGCCGACCGCGCCGTGCGCGAATATGCCGAGCGCATCTGGGAGGTGCACGCATGAAGCCCTATGTCTGTGTTGTCGGCGCCGTGAATCTGGACATTTGCGGCCGCCCGGAAAAGAAGCTCATCTTCCGCGACTCCAACCCCGGCGCCGTCACGCTCACGCCCGGCGGCGTCGGGCGCAACATCGCGCACGACCTGCGCCTGCTCGGCGTGGAGGTCAAGTTCCTCACCGCCTTCGGCGGCGATTCACACGCCCAGCTCCTGCGCAACGACTGCGTGGAGCTCGGCATGGATCTCAGCTGCGCGCTCGACGTGCCCGGCGGGCGCACGTCGACGTATCTCTACATCACGGACGAGCGCGGTGAGATGCAGCTCGGCCTGTGCGATACGGACATCTCCGCCGCCATCACGCCGGCGTATCTCCAGCGCCATCTCGATGTGCTCAACAGCGCGGCCGCCGTCGTGCTCGACGGCAACCTGACGGCCGAGACCATCACCTGGCTCGGCACGCACTGCAGCGCCCCGCTCTTTGCCGACCCCGTCTCCGTCACGAAGGCGGAGCGGATGCGCGCGGCGCTCGGTGCGCTGCACACGTTCAAGCCCAACCTCACCGAGGGTCAGAACCTCACGGGCGAGTCCACGCCCGAGGGCATCGTCGCGGCGCTGCTGGCGCAGGGCGTGCAGCGCGTGTTTCTCAGCATGGGGGCCGACGGCATCCTCGCCGGTACGCGCGAGGAGCTGGTGCACCTGCCGTGCCTGCCCACCTGCATGGTCAACACGACCGGCGGGGGCGACGCGGTCATGGCGGCGCTCGTCTGGGCGTATCTGCAGGGGCTCGACCTGCGCGAGAGCGCGGCGGCCGCCCTGCGCGCCGGCAAGGCCACGGTCGAATACCCCGGCACGAACAATCCCGACCTCGGTGCGCTCGTCCACGGCTGAGGCAGGTCAAAAACGGCAAAAACAGCAGGCTTCCGGTTTTGGAAGCCTGCTGTTTTCTCATATCAGGATGGCGATGCGGTAAACGACCGCCGCCGCGCACCATGCCGCGGCGCACGACCCGGCCGCCGCGGCCAGCGTGCCGAGCCTGCTGCCAAGCTCCTGCCGCATGGCCGCCTGCGCCGCCACACACGGCGCGTACAGCGCCGTGAACACGAGGTAGCTTGCCGCCGCGGCTGGGGAGAACACGCCCGGCAGCGCCGCCGTCAGGTCGCCGCCGAGCAGCACGCCGAGCGTGGACAGCACCGTCTCCTTGGCCAGCAGCCCGGTCACGAGCGCGGTTGCGGCGCGCCAGTCGCCGAAGCCCAGCGGCGCGAACACCGGCGCGAGCGCCTGTCCCACTACGGCCAGCAGGCTCTCGCCGGCATTTGCCGCCACGCGCCACGCGGGTGTGAACGTCCGCAGCACCCACACGCCCACGCTCGCCGCGAGGATGATCGTGAACGCCCGCGTGAGAAATTCGCGTGTCCGCACCCACATCCGCCGCAGCACGCTGCGCGCGTTCGGCCAGCGGTAGTCCGGCAGCTCCATGACGAAGGACGCCGCCTCCCCGCGCAGGGCCGTCCGGCCGAGGAGCCGGGCTGCGACGGCGGCCGCCAAGATGCCGAGCGCGTACAGCGCCAGAAACACGACGGCGCTCCGCCCCGGAAAGAACGCGGCCGCGAAGGCGGCGTAGACCGGCGCTTTCGCGCTGCAGCTCATGCACGGCGTGAGCACGATCGTCAGCGCCCGGTCGCGCCGCGTGGGCAGCGTGCGCGCGGCCAGCACCCCCGGCACGCTGCACCCGAAGCCCAGCAGCAGCGGCACGGCGCTCTGCCCGCTCAGCCCCAGCCGCCGCAGCGGCCGGTCCATTACGAAGGCCACGCGCGCGAGATAGCCCGTGTCCTCGAGCAGGGAGAGGAAGAAAAACAGCGCCAAAATCACCGGCAGAAACGCCGCCACGCTCCCCACGCCTGCAAACACGCCCTCGCGCACCAGACTGTGCAGCAGCGGCCCCGCGTCCAGCGCCGTGAGCGCGCCGTCGGCCGCGTCCGCCAGCCAGGCGATGCCGCGCGCGAGCAGGCGGCTCAGGCACGGGCCAATGATATGAAACGTGAGATAAAACACCCCGCCGAGCAGCCCCGCCATCGCGGGGTAGGCCGTGTACCGTCCCGTGAGCACGCGGTCGATGTACGTGCTGCGCCGGCTGGCCGGCAGTGCCCGCGGCAGGGTGAAAAACCGCGTCAGCCTGTCCACCTGCGCAAAGCGCGCCGTGGGCAGCGCCTCGTCGCGGGGCATGCCGCTCTCGCGCACCATGCGCGCCGCCGCCGTTTCGGCCGCCGGCGCGTGCAGAGTGCTGCCGCCGTCGAGCCACTGCGTCGCCGCAAACACCGGCGGCAGCCCCGCCGCGTGCGCCGCCGGGGCGAGCAGCCGCGCGATCGTCCGCACGCAGGTCTGCACTGGGCCGGACACCAGCGCGCGCCACGGGTCGGGCGGCGGGCCGTGTGCTGCCTGCACAGCCGCGTCCAGCAGTGCGTCGAGCCCCTCGCCCAGTGCCGCGCTCACCGGCACGACCGGGATGCCCAGCGCCCGCGCCAGCCCCGCCGTGTCCACCGACCCGCCGCCTGCGCGCAGCGCGTCCATCACGTTCAGCGCCAGCACGACCGGCACGCCCAGCTCCAGCAGCTGCAGCGTCAGATACAGGCTGCGCGCCGGGCACGTCGCGTCTGCGATGCTGATGACCGCGTCCGCCGCGCCGCCGAGCAGATAGCTGCGCGTGACGCGCTCCTCGTCCGAGTACGGCCGCAGCGCGTAAACGCCCGGCAGATCGACGAGCGTGATCTCCGGCCGCGCGCGGCACACGCTCTCGCTGCGCGTGACGGTCACGCCCGGGAAGTTGCCCGTGCGCGCGTTTGCCCCCGTGAGGGCGTTGAAAAGCGTCGTTTTGCCGCAGTTGGGGTTGCCCGCGAGCGCGAGGATCATGGCCGTGCCTCCTTTTTTCGGATAGCACAGCCTATGCGCAGACAAAATGCGGTAGACTTGTACACGCGCGGGATGGTAAAATAAAGCCGCGGCAAATGAAAATGCCGCCCGAAAGGGCGGCGTGCCGTTTGCTGAGAGGATTCGATCCCGGGCAGGATGACAGAGCGGCGGGGGCGCTCGAGGGGGCGAAGGGCCCGCCTCGAATGAGATCTGATTGCTGCCTGTGCGCGGATCTATCCGGGCACAGGCAGCAAAAAAGCCGCCCTTTCGGGCGGCTTGATTCGGCTTTGACCTCAGCGGAAGGTGGCGGCGCAGTCGCAGATGTGCACGTCGATGCCTTTGCCGGCGGCGTACTCATTGAGCTTGCGCATGAGCTTCTCGCGGTTGGCGTTGACGATCTTCGTGGCCAGACGCTGCTTCTGATCCTGCGACATGGTGCGCAGGATGCCCTTGACGATGCGCGACGAGGCCTCGGGCGTGTTGCAGGCGAGCTTGAGCACGGGGTTGATATTGCCGCTCTGGCTCAGCGCCTCGAGCACGAGCGGGAGCTGGGAATCCAGCTTGTCGGTATAATCCAGACTTTCGATCCGGAAAGTAACTTCGATCATGATAAAAACTCCTTTGATATATACGTGAATGGGCAGCATTATAGCAGAAACTTTTTGCGATTTCCACCGTTGCGGCACAAAAAAGCTGACAACATTTCCACAATCACACGCGGGAGGTGACCCGGATGTACGATAACGATCACTTGGATGAGCAATGGCTGCGTCAAACGCCGCCGCCGCGCCGCCGCGGTGCGGGCTGCGGGCTGACGCTACTGCTGGTGCTGCTGCTTGTGCTGGCGGGCGCGGTGTTTTATCCGCGCATCCGCGCACGGCTCACGCCGGTGCCGGCCGTGCAGATCCGGGTGGAGTCGTCCGTCCTGCCGGACACGGCACCGAACTGCACGGCCAACCCGCGCACGGCCGCCGTGCTGCGCTCAGCGATGCGCGACCAGACGGACGCCGCGGTCTACGACTGCGACGCCGCCACGCTCGAGGCCTGCATGGCAGAGCTGCTCGATGACCCGGAGCTCTGGGTGCGCTCCTATCAGTACACGGTCCACGGCGGGCTGAACGCGCACATCACTGTTACCTTCGACTGGGTCTATCCCGACGACGGCCCGGCGCGCCGCGCGCAGCTTGCCCGGACGGCGGACGGCCTGCTCGCCGCCGCCCCGGCGGGGGACTATCCCCGCGCGCTGTATCTCTACGACTGGCTGCTTACGCACGTGCGCTACGTCGCGCGCGAGACGTATGACCAGACGGCCTACGCCGCCGTCTGCGAGGGGGAGGCCGTCTGCGGCGGCATCGCCGACGCCTACGTCTACCTGCTCGAGCGCGGCGGCATCCCGGCGCGCGTCATCACGGGCACGTCCCGATCGGCTGACGGCACGGCCGACAGCCACGCCTGGGTCGCGGCGGAGCTCGACGGCGCGGTCTATTACTTCGACCCCACCTGGGATCTGCAGGACGACGAGAGCGAGACGGCGCTGCCGGGCTACCTCAGCCACACGTGGTTCGCCCTCACGGCCGAGCGCATGGCCGTGCGCCACACGGCCGACGATCCCGCCCTCTGGCCGGACAGCCGCGCAAACGCCGATAATTACTACGTCCGCAGCGGCTACACGGCGGCGGAGGCCACCGTCGCCGCCGCGGCTGCCGCCGTGCGCAGCCAGTGGGACGACGGGCGCGCCGTGCTGGAGTTTCGCTGCGAGACGCCGGAGGTCTACGCCGGCATGCAGTCCCTGCTCTTCGAACGCGACCGGCTCTGGGATGTCTACCGCGCGCTCGGCAGCTACGTGTCCTCGTCCGGCTACCAGTGCGCGGACGACCAGCAGATCATCCGCCTTATCCCCGCGCGATGAGCCTGCCGCCTGCGGGCGGCAAACGCTGCGAGGCTTTTTGATGCACAAAGCGCCGCAGCCTGTCCGGCTGCGGCGCTGTTACGTCGATAGATTATTTGTTCTCCTTGTCGGCGTTCATGCTCAGGTAGGCGTTGATGAAGCCGTCAATGTCGCCGTCCATGACGGCCTGAATGTTGCCGTTTTCATAGCCAGTGCGGTGGTCCTTGGCCAGCGTGTACGGCATGAACACGTACGAGCGGATTTGGCTGCCCCACTCGATCTTGAGCTGCACGCCCTTGATGTCGGAGATTTTCTCGAGGTGCTCGCGCTCCTTGATCTCGGCCAGGCGCGCGCGGAGCATGTTCTTGCAGTTTTCGAGGTTCTGGAAGTGGCTGCGCTCGACCTGGCTGGACACGACGATACCGGTCGGGATGTGCGTCAGACGCACGGCGGACGAGGTCTTGTTGACCTTCTGGCCGCCCGCGCCGGACGAGCGGTACACGTCCATCTTGATGTCCTCGTCGCGCAGCTCGATCTCGCTGTCCTCGGTGATCTCGGGCATGACCTCCACGGCGGCGAACGACGTGTGCCGGCGGCCGGAGGCGTCAAACGGGCTGATGCGCACGAGGCGGTGGATGCCGTTTTCGCTCTTGAGGAAGCCGTAGGCGTTCTCGCCTTCGATCATGATCGTCGCGCTCTTGATGCCGGCCTCGTCGCCGTCGAGATAGTCCATGAGCTTGACGGTGTAGCCGTGGCGCTCGGCCCACATGTTGTACATGCGGTAGAGCATGCTCGTCCAGTCCTGCGCCTCGGTGCCGCCCGCGCCGGCGTGGAAGGTGAGGATGGCGTTGTTCGCGTCATACTCGCCGGTCAGCAGCGTCTCGAGCCGCATGGATTCGAGCGTCTCCTCGAAGCTGTGAAATTCGCTCTCAAGGTCGGGCAGCATCGAGTCGTCGTCCTCTTCGATGGCCATCTCGCACATGGTCAGCATATCCTCCCACGCGCCGGAGAGCTTGGCGTAGCGATCGAGCTTGTGCTGGAGCGTCTTGATGCGCTTTTGCACGCGCTGGCTGTTTTCGGTGTCGTTCCAGAAGCCGTCCTGCGCGCTCTCTTCCTCGAGCTTTTCGACCTCGTTGCGCGCCTCGTCGAGATGCAGCGCGCCGCCCAGATCGTCCAGCGCCGGGCGGAGGTTGTTGAGCTTGTTTTTATACTCTTCAAATGCAATGGATGCCATACGTTGAATCCTGCCTTTTTTCAGTCTAACTTACTTATTATAATCAAAATCGCCGCGCTTGTAAAGCAAAACCGCGCTCATTCGGCCTCAGCCTTCGGCTGGATGGACTCGTCGTTGACGATCCAGTTCTGCACGTCGATGATCTCAATGCCGTCGTCGCCGATGCGGTTGACGACGCGCGTGATGCCGGAGTTGATGATCATGCGCCGGCACATGGCGCACGAGGTCGTGTCGTGCAGCAGCTCGCCGCTGGCGGCGTCGCGCCCGACGAGGTAGAGCGTGCCGCCGATCATGTCGCGCCGGGCGGCGGAGATGATGGCGTTGGCCTCAGCGTGCACGCTGCGGCACAGCTCGTACCGCTGGCCGCTGGGAATGCGCAGCTGCTCGCGGTTGCAGTAGCCGAGCTCGGAGCAGTTGACGCGCCCGCGCGGCGCGCCGTTGTAGCCGGTGGAGAGGATCTCGTCGTTCTTGACGATGATCGCGCCGTATTTGCGCCGCAGGCAGGTCGAGCGGTCGAGCACCGCGTCGGCGATGTTGAGATAATATTTGTCCTTACTCATGCGCTGGTCCATGACGGACGCGCCTCCTTTGCATAATTTCCTACTTTATATCATATCGGAAATGCCCCGCCGCGTCAAGGCCCGCACTGGTATTCTGCGCGCGGGTGTGCTATACTGTCCGGCAGGTGACGCTTATGAAAGAAAACTATCAAAAACAGCTCGATGCGCTGCTCGCTGCCCTCCCGCCGGAGGGCAAGCCGCGCCTGCTGCTGCAGAGCTGCTGCGGCCCGTGCAGCAGCTACGTGCTCGAGTACCTCACGCGGTATTTTCGCTGTCTCTTATACACATCTCCGAGCCCACGAGACGGACTCCTATCTCG